>ENA-ORXU01002119-ORXU01002119.1-marine-metagenome-genome-assembly--contig:-NODE-2119-length-14060-cov-2.879997_pt1 | contig 14060 bp, 9 predicted proteins | sample MGYA00237869_ERZ511484 | MGnify/ENA metagenome assembly ERZ511484
TCGGCGACCACCTCGATGCCCGCCAGGTACCCGATCAGGGTGTTGGCATCGAAGGCTCGATACTCCGCGGTGCGGGTGTTGCTCACTGCTGGTCTCCCCCTTCGGCCCCAGGGGCCTGTCCACTCAGTTCCGGGTGTAGGGCCGCCAGCCCCGCCCGGCTCGCCGGCGCGATGCCGTTCTCGGTGATGATGCCCGTCACCAGACGAGCAGGTGTCACGTCGAATCCGTAGTTGGCGGTGTTGGTGCCGACCGGCACCACTCGCACTGATTCGGTCCGACCGGCTCGTTCTGCCTCGACCGACACCTCGTGCGCATCGTCGATGGCGTCGCCGTCGCCAGCCGGTTCGTCTGTCGGGCCTTGTTCGCCACCACCAGGCTCACCCGACTCAGATGCGACCCCGTCGGCGAGCCAACCTTCGACCTCGGCCACTTCGCTGCCCGCACGCTGCTCGATGGGGATCTCGGCCAGGCCGTCCCCCAAGATCCAGTCGATGGTGGAGGCAGGCATGGCGGCGTAGAAGGGCACGTCGTTGTCTCGCGCTGCGAGTGCCTTGAGGTAGGTACCTATCTTGTTGGCCACATCGCCGTTCGCTGTGGTGCGGTCGCTGCCGACGATCACCATGTCCACCATCGAGTGCTGCATCAGGTGGCCACCGAGGTTGTCGACGATCACGGTGTGTTCCACGCCGGCTCGGCCGAGTTCCCAGGCGGTGAGCCGAGCACCCTGGTTGCGGGGACGAGTCTCGTCCACCCAGACGTGTACCGGGACTCCCGCACGTTGGGCTGCGTAGATCGGGGCGGTGGCCGACCCGTGCTCGACGAAGGCAAGCCACCCGGCGTTGCAGTGGGTGAGGATCTGGACGGGGGCTCCGGTGCGCTCGTGGATCTCGGCGATGAGGGCGAACCCGTGCGCTCCGATGCGACGGCACCGGTCCACGTCGTCGGCGGCGATCGCCTCAGCGGTCGCTCGGGCAACCCGGATCCGTTCGGCACCGCCGAGACCTTCGCAAGCGGCCAGCTGACGCCCGAGCGCCCATGCGAGGTTCACCGCGGTGGGCCTGGTGGCGCCGAGTTGGGTCGCAGCCTCCGTCGGATCGATGCCCTCCACTGAGGCCAGGTACATGCCGTAGGCAGCCGTCGCTCCGATGCAGCCCGCACCTCGAACGGCCATGTCGCTGATGGCGTCGGCCACCTCGTCGACAGTCGTCAGCCTGAGGGTTGCGATCGAATGAGGCAGACGCCGCTGGTCGATGATGTGGACCGCACCCTCGTGGTCGGGGTCGAGCCAGATCGTTCGCTCGGGCACTCCGTTGGACGTCACCTCCACATGATGACAGCGCCACACGAACCTGCCGTTCGCCGAGGTGAGCGGCTGGCCGGTGCCGGGCACGCTCCACGAAGTGGCCGGACTCACGCCGGATCGGCCCGCATCAAATCGAGTGACAACTGAGAGCTCACTGTGAGTCCTCAGTTGTCACTCGATTCCTCCACACGTCCGGTTGAGGGTGTGTACCCGGCGTCCAACCGGTCACTGAGGCAGAGCTGCCCTGAACCTGTGAGCGAACGAGCCCGACTCTCGGCGCGGCCACACCGGGAATCGGGCTCCGAGGCTCCCCTTCAGATCGGGCTCAAAGGCTGGCGACGATCTCCGCCATCAGCTCACCGGCCTCGGTCGGGTTGTTCCCGACCTTGGCGCCCGCTGCGGTGAGGGCCTCCATCTTGGCATCTGCGGTCCCCTTGCCGCCCGAAACGATGGCGCCGGCGTGGCCCATCTTCTTGCCGGGAGGTGCAGTCATCCCCGCGATGTACGAGGCGACCTTGCCCTTGAAACGGGAACCGGCGATGTACTCCGCTGCCTCTTCCTCGGCCGAACCACCGATCTCACCGATGAGCATCACTGCCTCGGTTTCGGGGTCGGCTTCGAAGGCGGTGAGGCAGTCGATGAAGTTGGTGCCCGGAACCGGGTCGCCACCGATGCCCACACAGGTGGTGACGCCGATGCCCTTCTGCTGGAGTTCGTAGAGCGCCTGGTAGGTCAGGGTGCCCGACCGCGAGACGATGCCCACATTGTGCTCACCGGGCACGGCGGCCTTGGCGATGTGTCCGGCGGTGATCCCGATGTTGCACTTGCCGGGGCTGATGATGCCTGGGCAGTTGGGACCGAGTACACGGACGTCGGGGAAGTCGGCCTTGAGCTTGTTGAAGAACCAGGCCTCGTCGTGGGCCGGTACGCCCTCGGTGATGGCCACGATGAACTTCACGCCGCCCTCGGCTGCCTCCATGACCGCGCCCTTCACACCGGCTGCGGGGATGAAAATGCACGACGCGGTTGCGCCGGTTGCCTCCACCGCTTCGGCCACGTTGGCGTAGATCGGCACACCGTCCACGTCGGTGCCGGCCTTCTTCGGGTGGGTTCCCGCCACGACCTGGGTGCCGTACTCCCGGTTCAGCTTGCCGTAGTACGAACCCTGGGAGCCGGTCAGTCCCTGGTAGATGACCTTGGTGTTCTCATCGACGAAAATCGACATGTCTGTTTCTCTCCCTCTGGGAGCCGTTGGGGCCACGGAGGCCCGACAGTGGTTCCCTCTGGGGGCGTTGGGGCCACGCAGGCCCTGCCCCGCTCGTCTCTGGTCAGTGATCGGTGGTCGGTGTCAGGCGTTGGCGAGCTGGACCGCGACCTTGGCCGCTTCGAGCATGGTCGGTTGCATCTGGAGCTTGTCGTCGAGCTTGGGCTCGAGGATGGCCCGGCCCTCATCGGCGTTGGTGCCGTCGAGGCGGACCACGATCGGCGCCTCGATCGTCACCCGGTCGAGTGCGCCGAGGATGCCGTTGGCGACTTCTTCTCCTCGGGTGATGCCACCGAAGATGTTGATGAAGATGCTCTTGACGTTGGGGTCGTTGTTGATGACCTCGAGCGCTCCGGCCATCACCTCGGCGTTGGCGCCTCCACCGATGTCGAGGAAGTTGGCGGGGCCACCGTTGGACACGCCGAGTTCGTCCGACACCTGGTTCACCACATCGACGGTGCTCATCGCGAGGCCGGCACCGTTGGCGATCACACCGACGGAGCCGTCGAGACCCACGTACTGGAGGCCCTTGGCGTGGGCGGCGGTCTCGCGCTCGTCACGGGTCTGGGTCTCGTCGTACTGGGCATAGTCCTCGTGACGGAACTCTGAGTTGCCGTCGAGGGTCACTTTGGCGTCGAGCACGTGGGCCTTGCCCTGCTCGGTGAGGATGAGGGGGTTGATCTCCACCATGTCGGCGTCGCCCTTGACGTAGGCGTCCCACAACTGCATGAGGATCTGGACCACTCCGCCGTCGATGGCGGCTTGGGGCAGCTTGGCCTCGGCCACCCATGACTCGCACTGCTCCTGGGTGAGACCGACCACCGGGTCCACGTGGATCTTGGCGATGGCGTCGGGGTTCTCCTCGGCGACAGTCTCGATCTCGACACCGCCCTCCTTGGAGAGCATGCCGAGGTGCTGCTTGGCCGAACGATCAAGGGTGAACGAGGCGTAGTACTCCTCCGCTATGTCGGAGGCCGATTCGATCCACACCCGGCCCACGATGTGGCCCTTGATGTCGAGCCCGAGGATGTTGGTCGCGTGCTCGCGCACCGCATCGAGGTCGGGGGCGAACTTCACGCCTCCGGCCTTGCCCCTGCCACCTGCGTGGACCTGGGCCTTCACCATGACCGGACAGCCGAGCTTCTCTGCCGCTGCGACCGCCTCCTCGACCGAGAAGGCGATGTCGCCGGGTGAGACCGGCATTCCGTACTGGGCGAAGAACTGTTTGCCCTGATATTCGAAGAGATCCACTCCGACGAGCTCCTGATCGTGACGAGGCCCGACGCCCGGACCCAGCCGGGGAGCGTACCCGGGACCGACGGGCTGGCTTCCAACCGAGGTCTCCGACGCCGCGCCGCCGGCTGATCGTCACCGTCCACCAGAGGCGCAGCCGGTTGCCCGGAGGCGTCTCCCCGACCCCGCTGCGAGCGCCACCCGAACCGGACAAGCGGGTCCTTCCCGAGCCCCCCGTCACTCCAGACGACCGTCACTCCAGACAGCGTCGCTCAAACCCGTCACTCCAGACCCCTTGCTCGAGACCTGTCACTCAGGGCAGGACCCACCAGCGGAGCGACATGACCCCGACCCGATCGGTCCGGGACAGGTTCGGTCCGCTCGCCGGCACAGCTCACTCCAGGGCAGCGATCCTTAGGTTCGACCAGCCCAGCTCGGTCATCACCGAGTTCGTGTCGGCACCGAGGCGCGGTGCGTGGTGACGCAGGGCCGGCTTCGCACCGTCGACCATGATCGTGTCCCTCACGTAGCGGTAGGGACCCTCGGTCGGGTGGTCGGCCGACTCGATGAGGCCAACAGCCGAGTAGTGCTCGTGCTGGTCGATCTCGGACAATTCCACCACTTCCGACACCGGGATCGAGCTGCGGGTGCAGAACTCGATCCACTCGGCGGTGGTCTTGGTTCCCACGATCTCGTCCATCGTCGCGTAGAGGGCATCGGCGTGGGTCACCCGGCCGGCGGTGGTCTCGAATCGGGTGTCCTCGCCCAGATCGGGCCGTCCGCCCTCGGCGAAGAACTCCAACCAATTGGTCCGGCTGTACGGAAGGATCACGATCCAGCCGTCCCTACTCCGTCGTGGCCGGCGATGCGGAGTGATCACGCGCTGGTAGCTGAACGGGCCTTCGGGGGGATCGAAGGTGTGCCCACCCAGGTGTTCCACCAGATTGAACGCCGCCATGGTCTCGCCCATCGGCACCTCCAGCGTCGCTCCCTCCCCGGTTACGGCTCGGCTGTGGAGGGCGGCGGCGATCGCGAAGGCGATGTGGGTGCCGGTGATCTTGTCGGCTGCGATGGTGGGGATGAGCTGGGGCTCACCGCCCGTCCAGGCGAACATCGAGGCCATGCCCGACGCTGCCTGGATCACGTCGTCGTAGGCGGCTCGGTCGCCGTGGGGACCGTCGCTGCCGAAGCCGTTGGCCACACAATGGATGAGGTCGGGTCGCACCGAACGGCAGGTCTCGGCGTCGAGCCCGAGCCGTTCCAGTGCGCTGCGCCGCAGGGTGCTCACGAACACGTCGCTGCTCGCCACGAGGTCGGCCATGGCCTCACGCCCGGTGGGAGTCTTGAGGTCGAGCATCACCGAGCGCTTGTTGCGGTTCAGATTCATCGCGAACGCACCCATCGCCGGGCTGCGCATGGGTTCGTACTGGCGGATCACGTCGCCGCCGGGCGGCTCCACCCTGATCACCTCGGCCCCCATGTCGGCCAACATCCGCGTGGCGAGGGGGCCCATCACCACCGCAGTCAAGTCCAGCACCCGGACCCCGCTGAGCAAGGTGGTGGGAGCGTGGGACTTCTCGGGTGAGCTGGTCATCTGGCGAGGATTCCACGAACGCGCCCGATCCGGGAACGAAGCGAGCCTTTTGGGCTCAGGCGCTGGCGAGATCTGCCGATGAAGCCTTGTGGCTGACACCGATCCTGCTCCATCACCGCTCGAGCCGACCGACCAACCGCTCGTCGCGCCCGGTGAACCGTCGGACCAGCAGTTCGCCTCGGCCGACGACACAACGCTCGAAAAGAACACAGCGCTCGAAGAGGACACTGCGTCGAACGCCGACGCACCTTCCGAGGGCGAGGCGGGAACCGGTGAGGTCGATTCGGTTGCCGGCCTGACGAACCCCGATGGTCACAGCGCCACCGCCGGCCACGAAACCGGCGCCGTCGCAGCCGACCGTCTCGCTCCGGGCCCGGTCTGGACCAACGAACTGGTCGACTCCCTCCCCACGCCCGCCTGCGTGCTCGATGACTCGAACGGACTGGTGCACGCCAACGCCCGCTTCGCCGAGGTGACCGGTTGGGCCCCCGGCGGTACGGCCACCTGGGACGACTTCTTGGTACCCGACCGTCGCGACGGGCTCGAGATCCAACGGGCACTCGGCATGCTGGAGCAGGACGAGGCCCCTCCGCCCCGCTGTCTGCGCTCGGTGGACGGCACTCCTCGCCACGGCGCGATCGACCACATCGAGCTGGGTGATGGCCACCGCCTGGTCGTCGTCAACCTCGGCGAACCGCCGGTCGGCCGCACCCCTGACCATCTCGCCGACCTGATCTGGGCCGAGACCAGCGACGCTGCGTTTCGACTCGGGCCCGACGGACACATCGTGCATCGCAACGCTGCGGCCGCGACCTTGGTGGGCCACGAGGTGGTCGACCTGTTCGGCAGCGACGACCCCTCCGATGACGGTGAGCCCCGCCTGATCGACGAGATCACTTCTGCGATCGCCTCGGTCGGTCGCTGGGACGGCGAGCTCCAGCTCAGTGCCGACGCGAGCCTGGTTCCCGCATCTGCGGCTGCTTCGGGCGACGACGAGATCCTGCTCATCGTGCGCCGCTCTGCGGCAGAGTCGGCCGGGGCGAGTTCCGACGCCGCGGGGATGGCCGACCGAGACGCGCTCATCGGTTCCATCGACGAGCTGTTCGCCGGCACCCACCCCGACACCAACGCTGTGATCGCAGTGCAGATCGACGGTCTGTCGGATCTCCATCTCCACATGGGGCTGCGGTCGGGCAATGTGTTGCTGACCCAGATCGCCGAACGCTTCCGCCACGCGGTTCGACCCGACGACCGTTGGGCCCGCATCGGCCCCGACGCGTTCGGCCTGCTCTGCACCGACGTCGCCGGCGGGGACTCCGCCACCGCGGTCGCCGGGCGCATCATCGGGCTGCTCTCGGCTCCGGTCGCAGTCGGATCGACCACCATCACCCTTCAGACCAACGTGGGTGTGGCCGTCCTCAATGGCCCCGCCGAGGCCGAAGCGGCACTGCGCGATGCCGAGATCGCGACCGAAGAAGCCGCACGCACCGACCGGAGCAGACTCCAGCTGTTCGACCCCAGCATGCGCGAGCGGGCCAAGCGCCGCATGGACATGCTGAGCGGACTCGGCAACGCCCTCGAGACTGACGCGATCAAGATCGCCTACCAGCCGATCTACGACCTGGAACGCCGCACACCGATCGCTGCCGAGGCCCTCATGCGGTGGCACCCATCGCCATCGGAGGCCTTCCCCGCAGCCGACTTCATCGACATCGCCCGGGCCAACGGCCTCATCCAGCAACTCGGGGACCACCTGCGTCACCGGGCCGTGCACGACATCGGCGCGATCCAGCGCTCCTCGGGTCGGCTCGGGTCGTTCCTGCTCTCGCTCAACGTCTCGACCGAAGAGGTCGTGGAGCACGACCTGACCCGGGTGATCCAAGACCTGTGCGCCACGGCGGATGTGAAGCCCAACTCCCTGATCGTGGAGATGAGCGAGACCACCTTGATCACCCAGCACACCGAGGCAACCCGCACGATCGAAGAGCTCAGGGCCCTCGGGCTCAGGGTTGCACTCGACGATTTCGGAAGCGGTTACAGCTCCTTGTCACACCTGGCTCGGAGCCCTGTCGACCTGCTCAAGATCGACCCTTCGATCACGGCAACGATCGTGGACGACGACGAATCCTCGGCGATCGTGGACGCCATCGTGCACCTGGCCCGTCGCCTCAAGATCGGGGTGTCGGCCGAAGGTATCGAGACCGAGGAACAGCTCGCCGAGCTACGCCGAGCGGGTGTGAGATCCGGACAAGGCCACCTCTTGGCTCGCCCCGGAGACCTCTCCACCCTGCGCCACCACCTCTCTCTCTGAACCAACCTCTCCGAACCCGCCCGCCTCTCTGACCACCGGGCCTCTCCATGTCCAAGGCGCCCCGTAACAAGGCGCCCCGTGACAGGGCGCCCGTCCGGTCCTGATGGCTGGAGCGGTGAGCCCCGCAGGTGAGCGCTCCAGTCATTGGTCGGTCGGCTCGGCGTCGGCTCGCCGACAACTCTCCCCGGGCGACCGACAGACCTGAACAGCTGGGGTGCTGAGGCTCCCAGGAGATGGGCTCGGCGCCGGGATTGGGCGATACTTGGGGCATGGGTGCCAATCGTTCGACCACGAAGGCCGTCGTTGCCATGATCGTCGGACTCGCGATCATGGCGTTGCTGATGCTGCTGATCACCGCACCGGTGGACGGCGGCGGCGACGTCGCCGGTGACCAGGCCGGCGACCTTCGTGGGGTGCCGCTCGAAGGCGAAGAGTTCAGCATGGGTGGGGCCACGAGCCGGGCCGAACTGATCGACGACGAAGGTCCGCTCCTCTTGCCCGACGTGGCGAGCGGTGACCGCGACATCTGGCTCCAGCACATCGGCGATGAGGCCTACACGGGTTGGTACGCCTTCTCGGTGCGACCCGACGGCGAGACCGACCGCGAGTGTTTCGTGGAGTGGATGATCGACGACAACGAGTTCGTCGACACATGCAGCTCAGGGATCTATCGCCCCGACGGATCACCCGCCGATGCAACCGACGAGGTCCTGCCCCAGTACCCCGTGAGGATCAACAACGGCGAGCTCCTCGTCGACCTCAGGGTCCCGTTGGAGGGCGAACCCGGGATCAACCGGGTCTCGGGCTCGACCCCCTGAGCGAGCCACCGCGATTCCCGCCGCCGCCCACCTCGGACCCTTGACACCGTTGCTGCGATCTCGGCCGTCGAAGTGGTTGGTGCCGGGGGCTGCCCACACCCGTTTCAGCTGAGGAGGTGGCACTCGTCGGTCAGGATCGAGACCTGTACCTGATCGCCGACCTCGTGGTGCTGGGGTCCGGTCGCCGCGGTGATCTCGATCCCACCGACGGCGAGAACTACCTGGTGGCCCGACGGACCGAGCGTCTGGCCGATGACCGTGGCATCGGTCGACTCGGCCAGACCGGATCGGATCCTCACCGCCCATGGTGGAACGACCAAGGCCACTCGCCCTGTGGCCGATGCCGATGATGCCGACGAGAGGTCGAAAGGGCCGACACTCCAGGTCGGGGTGAGGCTGACCATTGCTCGATCGAGGTGACCTTCCAGCACTTGGTGACCCATGAACTCGGCCACTCGCCGGGATCGGGGCCTGGTCGCGACCTGCTCGGGAGTGCCGGTCTGGAGGACCTCGCCCCCCTCGAGGACGGTGATGGTGTGGCCGAGCGCCGCGGCCTCGTCCTGGTCGTGGGTGACATGGATGGCGGTCACCCCGAGGTCGGCGATCAGCTCGCCGACCTCGCGGACGAGCTCGGCACGCCGCAACCTGTCGAGTGCCCCGAAGGGCTCGTCGAGCAAGAGCAAGCCCGGTCGCGGTGCGAGTGCTCGAGCCAGTGCCACCCTCTGTTGCTCCCCACCCGACAACGACGAGACGTTGCGCCCGGTGGCATCTCCGAGACCGACCAAGCTCAGCAGCTCCCGAGCTCTCGCGACCCCCTCCCGCTTCGACCAGCCCGCCATCTCGAGGCCGAAGGTGACATTGGCGAGCACCTTGCGGTGGGGGAAGAGGGCGTACTCCTGGAACACGTAGCCCACGCCTCTGCGATGCACCGCGACATCGAGCACGGACCGACCGTCGAATCGGACGTCGCCCCCGTCGGGCCGCACCAGACCGGCCACGCACCTCAGCATGGTCGTCTTGCCCGAACCGCTCGGGCCGACGATGGCAGCCACCGAACCCGGCTCCACCACGAGGTCCACGTCGCTCAGCACAAGGCTGTCGCCGAAGCTCACCCTGAGACCTTCGAGCTCGACCCCGACCGCCCGACCGGTGTCCGAGGCTGAGCGGTCAGACATCGTTCAGCACCATCTCGACCGATGCTCACCCATGTCAGAAACTCCCCCCGGGGCCGACCCGGGCTCGTTCCACCAGGATGAGTACCGCCACGGTCACCAGCAACAACACCGTCGACAGCGCCATGGCTTGGCCCAGGTTCTCCGAACCCGGCCGGCCGAGTACCCGGAAGATGGCGACCGGCAGCGTGGGCTCCCCCGAGCGAACCAGGACCGACGACGCCCCGAACTCGCCGAGCGACACGGCGAACCCGAATCCAGTGGCGGTGGCCATCGCACGCGCGGTCAGGGGCAGATCCACATGGCGCCAGACCCGCAACGGTGGGGCCCCGAGCACCGCAGCGGCCTCCCGGAGTCGGACATCGATCGCCTTCAGAACCGGTACGAGGATCCGCACCACGAAGGGCAGGGCCACCATTGCCTGGGCGATCGGCACCAGCACCGGACTCGACCTCAGGTCGAGCGGCGGGGTGTCGAGCGTGATCAGGAGACCGAAGCCGACCGTCACCGCTGATGCGCCGAGAGGGACCATGACCGCCGTGTCGTACAGCCGCGACCAGCGTCGACCCAGTCGGATCAAGGCGGTGGCCGCAGCCACCCCGACCACCAGGGCGATCATCGCTGCGATGGACGCGACCCGGAGCGAAGCCCACACCGCCGCGGCGGGATCGACGATGCGATCGCCTTCGCCCTCGAAGAGGGATCGGTAGTGCGTCAGCGACCAGGCGCCCCGGGAACGCAGTGACCTGACCACCAGTGTCGCCATGGGGATTCCGAGGAGGAGGGCCATGACGGCCAGGTTCGCGACCACCTCGGCCCATTGGCGTCGTCCGACGGGACGGCGACGGTGATCGGCGTCGGCTGCCAGGCGCCGTGCTCCGCCCAGGCGGGATGTCATCACCGTCCACAACCCGAGCAGTCCGACGGCCGCGAGCATCTGGGCGAGGGCGAGTACCGCGGCCACGTCGAGGTCGAGTTGGCGTATCTGGCGGAAGATCTCCACCTCGACGGTGGCATGGGTCCGGTCGCCGAGGATGAGCACCACCCCGAAGGAAGTGAAGCAGAAGAGAAAGACGATGATCCCGGCCGCAGCGATGGCCGGCCCCAAGAGCGGCAGGGTCACCAGGCGGAACCTCGTCCAACCATCGGCCCCGAGGGTGGCAGCTGCATCGTCGAGCCGAGGGTCGAGGTGTCGCCACAGCGATCCGACCGTCCTGACGACCACCGCATGATTGAAGAAAACGTGGGCGGCCAGCACCGCACCCACCGAACCCCTCCCGTCGAAGTCGTCGACTCCCACGAGCCCCAACAGCCTGGCGAGCGGTCCGGACCGGCCGAGGAGCGACCAGAAGGCGGTGGCCACCACCACGGTCGGCAGCACGAAGGGAACGGTGGTGACCGCAGCGACGAGACCGTCACCGCGGTAGCGGTAGCGGGCCGCTACCCGAGCGGCGGGCAGGGCGACCAGCAGGGTCAGCAGGGTCGACGCTGCGGCCTGCCAGGTCGAGAACCACAACGCCCGTCGAGCCGACCTGCTCCCGAACACCTCGCCGATGGCACCCAGATCCCACTCGCCTTCGGGGCGGAGGCCCCGCGCCACGATCGCTCCGAGCGGCCAGACGACGAACACGCCCACCACGACCAAGGGCACGAGCGCCGCGACGGCGACGAGCCAGCCCGGGAGTCCTCGTTGTCCAGCACCCCGGAGACGATTCACGAGCAGAGGGGCCGCCTCACCCGGCCATGACCTCGTCCCACGTGTCGAGCCAGTCCGAACGATTGGCGTCGATCTCGGCCGGCTCCATGCGGGACGGCTCCTCGGGGACCGAGGTGTACTTCACGAACTCCTCGGGCAGTTCGATGTCGTCACGAATCGGGAAGACGAACATCTTCAGTGGGATATCGGCCTGGAAGTCCTCGGTCAGCATGAAATCGACCAGCTCACCCGCCGCATCCGAGTTGTCGGTGCCCGCCATCACCCCTGCGTACTCGACCTGCCGGAAGCAGCCGTCTTCGATGACGGCGGTGGGGGCCACATCGGGCGGGGTCGCGTACTCGCCGAAGATCACGTCGACCGGTGGGCTCGAGGCGTAGGAGACCACGATCGGGCGATCGCCTTCGCCTTCGGACCCCCAGGTGAATCGGCCGTAGTACGCCTCTTCCCAACCTGCGACCACCGCAACCTCATTCTCCCGGAGCGCGGCCCAGAAGTTCTCGAAGCCCTCATCGGCGCCTTCCCCGAACTTGGCGATGGTGGAGAGCATGAACGCCATCCCCGGCGACGAGGTGGTCGGATCTTCCACCACCGTGAGGCCCCGGTAGGTGGGGTCGGTCAGGGCGACGAGACTCCCGGGCGGAGCGAGGTCGTTCTCCTCGAACCAGGCCCGGTCGTAGTTGAGGCAGACATCGCCGAAGTCCACCGGAACCACCCGGTTCTGCTCGTCGAGCAGGGCTGGGTCGATCACATCTGCGAACTCGTCGACTGCGCTCTCGGACCGTGCTTCGAACACGTCCGCGTCGAGAGCCGCCGACAGGAAGGTGTTGTCGACGCCGAACATCACGTCTGCTTCGGGATTGCCGGCGGTGAGCACCGACCGGTTGACCAGCTCCCCGGCGTCGCCGCCGCGCACCACTTCGACCGTGTGGCCGGTCTCGTCGGTGAAGGCCTCCAGTACCGCATCGGAGATGTCGAACGAGCCGTGGGTGAGCAGCGTCAGTTCCACGGCTCCCTCATCGGATTCAGCTTCGCTGACGTCGTTGCCCGTGTCGTCATCGGTGTCACCGGAAGTGCCCTCGGCGGTGTCGCCCGGCGTATCGGCGGGATCGGCGGCGCCCCCTTCGGGTGAGTCCGATCCGGTTCCGGCCTCGCTCCCGCTGGAGCAAGCACCGAGTGATGCGAGCACCGCCAGAGCCGCCACCCAGAGGGTGATCGACAGACGCGTGCGTGTTCGGTGGTCAAACATGTCAGCTCCCTTCGCTGGCATTACCCAGATCAGGTTGGTGGGTCGACGGCAATGAAGCCGTCCTCTCAGCTCGGTCAGTCCGAGCTCCCCAGTGATGTGGGCCGATCCTAGCGAGCACCCTCAGCGTTCGCCCCACCGGAGCGACCGCCCAGGGAGCGAGCCGCCTCCCGACCGGCCGACCGTGGGCCCAGCTCAGTGGCCGATACCGTTCCCGACGTGTCCGCCGGAACCGCTCTCGTGTGGTGCAGCGGACTCTTGGCGGCCGCTGCTGCGGTGTCTGCCCTCGTTGGCAGACGCTGGTCGCGTTGGCTGCTGTGGGCGTCGTCGGCTGCGATCCTGCTCGCAACCTGCATCCTCGCTCGTGGCTTCTGGCAGCTCGATTGGTCCTACGCCGAGGTCGCACTGCACTCGCGACGCGACCTCGCGGCGCCCCTTCGCCTCGCCGGCTTGTGGAGTGGGGCGACGGGATCGCTGCTGTTCTGGACCGCGGTGGTGTCGGCCGTGCTCGCGTGGGGTGTGCGGTTCCAGACCGCGAACCGCGACGAGGATGCTCCCCTGCTGCGCACCGTGACATGGGGCGGGGTCCTGATGGCGAGTCACGTTGGGGCCATTGTCGCCTTCACCGAACCCTTCGCTCGGCTGAGTCTTCCGCCGGTGGATGGAGCCGGCCTGGTCCCGGTGCTCGAGCACCCGGCGCTGGTGTGGCACCCACCCTTGCTCTACGCAGGGCTCGCCCTCACCCTCCTCCCCTGGCTGACCGGCGCCGGGGGACGGAGTGGCCCGTCGCCGCGAACAGGCCGTCTTCGCCTTCTCGCGCTGGCCGTCCTCACCGCCGGACTGGCCACCGGTGCCAGATGGGCGTATGTGGAACTCGGGTGGGGCGGCTGGTGGGCGTGGGACCCGGTGGAGAACGCCGCCCTCGTGCCCTGGCTGTTGTTGTTGGCAGCGGTGCACCTCGGGTCGTCGCCGCTTCGCCAGTCCTCGATCCTGCACCGAGCCGACGCCGTGACGGCCGCCGCAGTACTCGCGGGTGCGGCGGTGACCAGCTCGGGGTCCTCGATCTCGGTGCATTCCTTTGCCGATGCCGGAGGCATCGGATGGACCCTCGGGGCGCTCTCCGCGATCGTCGCGCTCAGCGCTCTGAGCTCGAACCGGACAAGCGGCGACTCCTTCTCCGGTCGTGGTGGCTCTCGCCGCCAACGGGGTCGCTCGGCGGCGGCGGTCGCCGCCTGGGCGAGCGCTGGGTTGGTGGCCCTCACCATCGCCGCTCCACTCGTGTATCGGCTGGTGACCGGCGGCCAGATCAGCGTCGGTCCGGACTTCCCCAACTCGACCGTCGGGCCCGTTGCGATGGTTGCCGCCGTGCTCCTCGTGGTCACGACGTGCAGGAAGGGCGAACTCC
>ENA-ORXU01002120-ORXU01002120.1-marine-metagenome-genome-assembly--contig:-NODE-2120-length-14059-cov-3.278429_pt1 | contig 14059 bp, 12 predicted proteins | sample MGYA00237869_ERZ511484 | MGnify/ENA metagenome assembly ERZ511484
GTTTACGCCAAGGCTAAAGTTTGAAGCATAGATAAAAGCACCATTTTTTTCTTTGCATAGGGAAACAGCCTCATCATAATGCGCTAGCCAGCCGGTGGTACCCGATATTACCGGAACACCATTTTCAAAACACTTAGTGATATTTCCAAAGGCTGCATCGGGCATACTGAAGTCGATGGCTACATCCATCTTTGTAAAATCAATATTGCCTGCATCGACATCAATTTTGGCAACTATGGAATGATTTCTGTTTTCGGCGATTACCTCGATCATCTTGCCCATTTTTCCATATCCGAATAATGCGATGTTCATTTGAAAAAGAGTTATTTAGTTAATAGTTATTGGGTTATAAAGTCCATTCTTCAAAAAAATATTACTTCTCCCCGATTTAGCTCCCCTCTCTTTTGGAGAGGGGCTGGGGGAGAGGCCTCAAAACTTTATCACCACCGCCATTCCATAATTTGGGTTATTCGTAACCGGGTTCAAATCGAGATAGGGCTGCATGTCAAAACTAAGGTCTTCGTCTACGTTGAATTGCTTTAGATGGGCATCTACATTGGCATCTACAATGTTCAGTGCATACAGTGCAATCGAGACAAGTAACAGAAGATCGCGATCACGCTGAAAACGTTCTTGCTCGTTCTGCAAATCGTTCAAATCTAGAAGTGGGCCACTTCCGATACCATTTGGGTCATAGAATTCATCGTCGATAAAGCCAGCCTGCCTTCTTTTAAATGCGGTTCGTACGCGGTCATATTGCCTATCGTTAAAAGTATATCCATAGATTGCCGCCCCAATGGCTCCATATACGATAGGTGCTTTCCAATAGCGCTTGTTATATATTTGTCCAAGCCCCGGAAATACAGCCGAATAAAAGGCCGCTTTGCTTGGTGCAAGGGGGTTGATACGCACTTTTTTTGTCTTCAGGGAGTCTACAATTACAATACCTTCTTCTTTTAAGTCGGTTTGCAGTGAATCAATTTCTTGATCTTGCTTTTTTTCCGTTTTCGGCTCTGGTTCTTGGGAGGAACAGAAAACACTGAAAAAACTGATAAATAGTAATGTGGATAGGGATTTAATCACCTAAGATCAATTTTTTTATTCGCTTGAACTCTTCCTTGGAATGAAAAGGGATAGTTATTTTTCCACTGCCTTTTTCTGAAGCCGATATTGCTACTTTTACCGCAAGATGTTCGGTAAATTTTTCTGGGCTTTGCCCAACAAAATCCGGGTTTTTCTTCGCTGACTTTAAGCTTTTCATGCTATCCGGACCTTGGTGGTAGGCCTTTACGGCACGCTCCGTTTCACGCACAGAAAGGTTCTGGCCCACAATTTTTTCGTAGAGTGCGATCTGATCTTCTTTTTTATCAATGTTCACCAAAGCGCGGCCGTGGCCCATACTAAGAAATCCATCACGGATTCCTGTTTGTATGATTGGATCCAACCGCAATAAACGCATATAGTTTGTAATAGTAGAACGCTTTTTTCCAACGCGATCACTGAGTTTTTCCTGTGTCAACTGAATTTCGTCAATCAAGCGCTGATAGGATAGTGCAATTTCAATAGGGTCGAGATCTTGCCGTTGAATATTCTCGACCAGTGCCATTTCTAACGACTCTTGGTCATTGGCGATTCGTATGTAAGATGGAATCGTTCTTAGTCCGACAAGCTTAGAGGCTCGGAAACGGCGCTCACCGGAAACGAGCTGATACTGGTTAAAATCAAGTTTTCGAACCGTAATTGGCTGAATAACACCAAGTTCTTTTATTGAAGTTGCAAGTTCATGAAGGGCCTCATCGTTAAAATTAGAACGTGGCTGAAAGGGATTTACTTCGATAGCTTCGATGTCCAGTTCAACAATATTGCCAACAACCTTGTCCGCATTCTTATCCGCTGCAGTTTGAATATCGTTCTGGGGATCTTTCAAAAGTGCCGAAAGTCCACGCCCCAGTGCCTGTTTTTTAGTTGCCCTTGCCATTAAGCGATCTCTTTATTTTTCTTTACGACCTCATTGGCCAAATTCAGATAGTTGGCCGCACCTTTACTGCTTGCATCATACTTGATAATGCTTTCACCATAGCTAGGGGCTTCACTTAGGCGTACATTACGCTGAATTATGGTATCGAACACCATATCGGCAAAATGCTTACGCACTTCTTCAACAACTTGATTCGATAGACGTAGTCTTGAATCGTACATGGTCAATAACATGCCTTCGATGTCTAAATCAGGATTGTGTATTTTCTGTATACTTTTTATGGTGTTCAAAAGCTTGCCAAGCCCTTCCAAGGCAAAATATTCGCATTGAATGGGTATAATCACCGCATCTGCGGCCGTTAGGGCATTTAAGGTTAACAAACCTAGCGAAGGGGCACAATCGATTAAAATATAATCATAGCTATTGCGTAAATCGGCAATAGCCTTTTTCATCATGTACTCGCGCTCATCTTTATCGACCAATTCGATTTCGATGGCTACAAGGTCAATATGTGCGGGAATAAGGTCTAAATTCGGAGAATCGGTAGTGATAATCGTTTCTTGCGCCCTTTTGGTATGTTCCAAAAGTTGGTACGTGCCTGATTCTACGCTTTCTACTTCAATGCCAAGGCCCGAGGTGGCATTTGCCTGTGGATCCGCATCGATCAACAGCACCTTCTTTTCCAATACGCCAAGGGAAGCCGCCAAATTAACCGTAGTGGTTGTTTTTCCGACACCTCCTTTTTGATTCGCAATAGCAATTATCTTGCCCATTATCCGTCTGAGTTAGGGGGTAAAAATACGATTATTTACGATGCCGTTGAAACCATTTTGTTAACATGAAGTGAACAACTATTGGTGACTGCGTTAAAGTTCGTTAAGGATAGAGGGTTAAAGTTCAAGTGGAAGTGTCAAACACAAACTCAAGGGTCAAGCTCGCGCATTTTTAGGGGTTAAAAAATTATGGATTTATTAAAAAAGGATTTTCGTTTATCTGCTTACTGCTTACTGCTTACTGCCAACTGCCACTGCAAACTACCTACTCTTCCTTCTTCAACTTCAAACTATCCTCGAATTCGATTAGATAGATTTCTTCGTTCTTTTTTTTAAGATAATATTGCTCGCGTGCAAATTTTTTAAGTTCTTCAGGGTTGGAGAGTTTCTTCAGAATTTTTTTGTCTTTGGCAATTTCCTCTTTAAGAAATTCCTGTTGTTTTTCGAGCTTGTTGATTTCTTTCTTGAGTTCTAGATGAATGAGTAGGGAATTGGTATCGAAAAAGAGCATCCAGATTACAAAAACGGTTAGTACCAAAATATACATATTGGTTAGCAGGCCGAACCACTTTTTCTTTCTCAAATCCTTAAAACCCATTTTCTAAACTAGTTTTTCGCTGATAATCGTACGTACCATATCAACTGCGACCGTGTTGTATTTATTGTTCGGAATGATAATATCCGCATATTCTTTACTAGGTTCAATGAATTGCAGATGCATAGGTTTGATGTTGGTTTGATATTTTTCAAGGGTTTCATCAAGGTTCCAGCCCCTTTCGTTGACATCGCGCTTCAATCTTCTGATCAGTCTTTCATCAGAATCGGCGTGGACGAAAATTTTCATATCCATCATTTTACGAATGCTGGCGTTGGTCAAAATTAGAATGCCCTCTACGATGAGAACTTTGGTCGGGTTCACGATAATCGTTTTCTCCGTACGGTTACATTCCAAAAAAGAATAGACGGGCTGTTTGATCGATTTTCCATTTTTTAGGAGTTCGAGATGTTGCTCCAACAAATCAAAATCAATAGACTGCGGATGGTCGAAATTGGTCTTTCGTCTTTCCGCTAAAGGTAAGTGTGAAAGGTCATTGTAATAGGAATCTTGAGAAATCACCCCCACCTCACCATCAGGAAGCTCATCGATAATCTGATTGACCACCGTCGTTTTTCCACAGCCCGTACCTCCGGCAATTCCGATAATTAACATTCCCTACTGGATTTTTGTCAAAAATACGTATTCAGTAGAGAATAAAGACCGCTGCGCCGAAAGAACAAAGAATATAGACTGAAATCACGAATACTTTATATTATAATTTTAGTAAACATCTGGTTTTGAATGCTTTTAGGTTAATCCGTTCATATATTCTTTTTTTGACTTATCTTTTTTAAGTACCAATTTGAGCCTCTATTTTCTTTTTTCTATCCTATTTCATCCTTCTTCAAACTTTCTGTTTTTTCTTTGTATAATGGCGGTGATTATCTTCGAATTTCGATAAATTTACTTTGCGGAATACCTACTTTTGCCAAATGCAAAAAGAAAACGCCAAACCCAATTTTGAGTTTGTTGCCTTGATGGCCGCTTTGATGTCTATCGTGGCTTTGGCTATAGACGCCATTTTGCCCGCTATCGCTGAAATAGGGATTACGATTCATAGCCTTGACCCTACGCGCAATCAGCTTTTAATCACCATGATTTTTTTGGGGCTTGGTTTGGGGCAACTTTTTTTTGGTCCACTTTCCGATAGTTTTGGACGGAAACCTATTGTTTATTCGGGCTTTGTCTTGTTCACGATTGCAAGTATAATTTGTCTTGTGGCCCCTTCGTTGGAAGTTATGGTTTTCGGACGTGTTTTACAGGGTATCGGTCTATCGGCCCCAAGAACTATGGCAATATCTATCATTCGCGACACCTATAAGGGAGACTACATGGCCCGGGTGATGTCTTTCGTAACGGCTTTTTTTATTTTGATTCCCGTTGTTGCACCTGCGATAGGTAAATGGCTAATGGACGGATTTGGATGGGAAGGTATTTTCTACATGCAACTATTTTTTGCGTTAGTGGTCTGTATCTGGTTTTGGAGACGCCAAATTGAGACGCTAAAACCGGAATTCAAGATTCCATTTTCAGGTCGCGTTTTTATTGATGGACTTCGAGAATTCGTGAAATACCCTGAAACCGTGGCTTATACTTTCATTTCGGGTTTTGTGACAGGTGCTTTTTTAGTCTATCTCAGTGCTTCGCAGCACGTTTTTGAAGACCAATACGGTTTACCTGAACAGTTTCCATATATTTTTGCAGGCTTGGCGATTTCTATTGGAGTTTCCACTTTTCTGAACGGCACTTTGGTCTTACGTTTTGGTATGCGAAACCTATCCCGCATGGCCCTAATCTGTTTTTGCCTGATTGCGTTGGCCTATGTCTTTATCTTTCGGAACGAACCCAACCCCAGTGTGCCGGTTTTAATCGCATTTCTGTCAGTCCAATTTTTCTGTCTAGGTTTTTTATGGGGCAATTTCCGTTCGATTGCGATGGAGCCCATCGGTCATATTGCCGGTATCGGTGCTGCAATAAATGGTTTTGTGTCAACGGTGCTCGCCGTGCCCATCGCCAACTTTATCGGCGAATTTGTTCAAGATACCATTTGGCCCATGTTCGTAGGGCTTGCGATTTGCGGATTGATTTCATTTGGAATAATGTTGATGGTTCGCAGGCCGAGTGTCATTGCGCGTAAAGTGATTCGTTAGAATGTGGTACAATGCAACATTATGCGTGCTACACTAAGTGGCGAATTGCTTAGCTAAGCTAGCAACGACGAGCTATAGTGCCTTATCCATAATTTCCTCGACCACTTCAGGGTTCAACAACGTGCTGGTATCTCCTAGGTTTGAAGTATCCTTTGAAGCAATTTTTCGTAAGATGCGTCGCATAATTTTTCCGCTACGGGTTTTAGGAAGCCCGGGTACGAACTGTATCTTATCCAATTTGGCGATTGGACCAATCTGTTCGGTAATCTGCTGATTGATTTCCTTTATGAGGTTCTCGCGGTTTCTGCTTTCGCCAACTTCTTTTAAAATTACGTACCCATAAAGGGCATTTCCTTTTACATCATGCGGAAAGCCCACAATAGCGCTTTCTGCCACTGCGGGATGTTCGTTGATGGAATCTTCGATAGGAGCGGTACCCAAATTATGGCCCGATACAATAATCACGTCATCGACACGGCCCGTAATACGATAGTAGCCCACAGCATCCCTTAGTGCGCCATCCCCGGTGAAATACATATTTTTATAAGCGGAAAAATAGGTATCGCGATAGCGTTCATGATTGCCCCAGATTGTACGCGCAATCGAGGGCCACGGAAATTTGATACAAAGTCGCCCCGAGACTTGGTTGCCTTTGATTTCCTTTCCGTCTTCATCCATCAAAGCTGGCTGTATGCCAATAAAAGGAAGGGTCGCGTAGGTTGGGGTAGTAGGCGTTACATAGGGAATAGGGGTGATCATCATACCGCCGGTCTCCGTCTGCCACCAAGTGTCTATTATTGGACTGTTTTTTTTCCCCACATTATTGTTATACCAATGCCATGCTTCTTCGTTGATGGGCTCGCCTACCGATCCCAAAACTTTTAGGCTTGACAAATCGTATTTTTCGACAAAATCCAAGCTTTGTTTTGCAAGTGCCCGTATCGCAGTTGGCGCGGTATAAAACTGGTTGACCTTATGTTTTTCAACGACTTCCCAGAAACGACCGAAATCCGGGTAGGAGGGAACGCCTTCGAACATTACCGATGTGGCGCCGTTGGCCAACGGACCGTAAACGATATAGGAATGCCCGGTTATCCAACCAATATCGGCGGTACACCAATAGATATCATCTTCTTTGTATTGAAACGCATTTTTGAAAGTGTACGCCGTATAGACCATATAACCACCGCAGGTGTGTACCATACCTTTGGGCTTGCCCGTGGAGCCGGATGTATACAATATGAACAAAGGGTCTTCGGCATCCATAATCTCGGCATTGCAATCGGCGTAAGCCTCATCTAGCAAGGGTTGTAGCCATTTATCACGACCTTCTTTCATAACGATGTCGCTATTGATTCGCTTGGCTACAAGAACGTTGGCCACACCGGGACAGTCTTCCAATGCCTTGTCAACGATACCTTTGAGGTCTATGGATTTCGCCCCACGATACGAACCGTCGGAGGTTAAAACCAGTTTACAATCTGAATCATTGATGCGTGTAGCAAGGGCGTTTGCCGAAAATCCGGCGAACACTACGGAATGTATCGCTCCGATACGTGCACAGGCCAAGAGGGCAACTGCCAGTTCAGGAATCATCGGCAAATAAATGCAGACCCGATCTCCCTTTTTGATGCCATGGTCTTTCAGTACATTGGCCATTCGACAGACCCGCTCATGCAGTTCGCGATATGAGATATGTTCGGCCTCTTCCTTTGGATCGTTAGGTTCAAAGAGAATCGCCGTCTTATCCCCACGAGTCGGCAAGTGTCTATCCAAGCAATTTTCGGTGATATTCAGTTTGGCTCCTTCGAACCATTTGATTTCCGGTTTTGAGAAATCCCAACTTAGCACATTTTCCCATTTTTTTCTCCATACAAAATGCTCTTCGGCAATTTCTTCCCAAAAACCTTCCGGGTTGCGAACTGATTTTCGATAGACTTGGTAATATTCCTCTAAGTGTTTAATATGATAATTGCTCATGAAGCTGATTTGTTGAGTTAATTTTTAATGCATTTATATTTAGCGGTCCGTTTAAAATAACAAACTAAATTTAATGAAAATCTTAAAAATATCGAATCGTTTTTTAATGTCCGGAGGCCTCTCCGGCACCTGAAGGAATACGAATATCCTCAACTATTTCCTGAACGTTGTCAGGTGGTTCTGGAGTGAATTGCATAATGGTTATCGAAACAATGAAATTTACCAACATGGCCACACTACCAAAGCCCTCGGGCGAAATACCGAACCACCAGTCTTTTTCCAATCCTGCGACGGCTTCTTTTCCTCCATCAAAAATTCCGAATTTGAACTTTAGCATGTAGAAAAGCATGAGCGATATTCCGATTACCATTCCCGCGATAGCGCCCTCTTTATTCATTTTTTTATAGAAAATTCCTAGAACGATTGCCGGGAAAAAAGATGCCGCTGCCAGCCCAAAAGCCAAGGCCACGACGGCAGCCACAAATCCTGGCGGATTGATTCCGAAATAACCAGCAATTACAACGGCAACGGTTGCCGCGCCTCTAGCCGCCCATAACTCTCCTTTTTCGGAAATATTCGGAACAAAAACCTTTTTGATCAAGTCGTGGGATACGGATGCGGAAATTACCAGTAGCAATCCTGCTGCTGTGGACAATGCCGCAGCCAAGCCACCTGCCGCTACCAGACCGATTACCCAGGCCGGAAGCTGAGCGATTTCGGGATTGGCGAGGACCATAATATCTCGGTCTACGGTAAGTTCGTTTCTATCGGCATCTGCTACGTATTGAATTTTACCGTCCCCATTCTTATCATCAAAGGCCAGAAGTCCGGTAGTTTCCCAGTTTTTAAACCATTCGGGCATTGAAGCATACTCCTGATTGCTGACGGTATTGATCATATTGGTTCTTGCAAATACCGAGACGGCAGGGGCGGTAGTGTATAAAATGGCGATTAGAAGAAGTGCCAGACCTGCGGATTTTCGGGCGTCTTTGACCCTTTTTACAGTAAAAAACCGAACGATTACGTGCGGAAGTCCGGCCGTACCGACCATTAGGGCCAAAGTAATCATAAAAATATCGGTCAGCGATTTTTTCCCGTCGGTATATTCGGCAAAGCCCAATTCGGTGGAGAGTCCGTTTAGTTTATCCAGCAGATACATTCCCGAGCCATCGTTCAGCTGTGAACCCATGCCCAATTGGGGAATCGGATTTCCGGTCATTTGAATGGAAATAAAAATAGCTGGCACCATAAAGGCAAAAATCAACACGCAATATTGCGCGACTTGGGTATAGGTAATCCCTTTCATTCCTCCTAAAACGGCATAAAACAGCACGATAATCATCCCGATAATCACGCCAGTGTTAATGTCGACTTCTAAAAATCGTGAAAATACAACACCGACACCGCGCATCTGCCCTGCAACATAGGTGAAGGAAACAATCAAAGCGCAGATTACCGCAACGATTCGCGCCGAGTTGGAATAATAGCGGTCTCCAATAAAATCAGGTACGGTAAACTTTCCAAACTTACGAAGGTAGGGAGCGAGCAATAAAGCAAGAAGCACATAACCACCTGTCCATCCCATGAGGTATACCGAACCATCATAACCGGCGAAGGCTATGATGCCTGCCATGGAGATAAATGATGCGGCCGACATCCAATCGGCGGCAGTGGCCATGCCATTCGCCAAGGGGGAAACGCCGCCTCCGGCTACGTAAAAATCTTTTGTAGAACTGGCTCGCGACCAGATAGCTATACCGATATAGAGGGCAAATGTGATTCCGACAAGAAGATACGTCCAGGTTTGTACGGTCATGAATAAGTTGGTTATTGAATTATTGGATTACTTAGTTATTTGTTAGTTGCTAAATGAACGAAGCTCAAGTTGTACTAAAATTTAATATCGTGAATTGGGAAATTTACTCGTTAAAGCCGTACTTTTTATCCAGCTTGTTCATTAGGCGCACATAGACAAAAATCAGAATAACAAAAACAACGATCGAGCCTTGTTGCGCAAACCAGAAACCAAGTTCAAACCCACCGATTTTAATCTGATTCAAAGCATCTTTGAAAAGAATTCCCGCTCCATACGAAACTGCGAACCAGATCGCTAGAAGAATAAAGAGATATCGAACATTTTCTTTCCAGTAAGCCGTGGCGTGTTTTTGTTTTTCTGACATAATTGGTGTCTTTGTTTTGGAAATATAGTGATTTTAAGGGAGCTAGACTCGTCGGGTTTCCGTATCAAATGCAGATCTGCCAGGTTTCCAAAACCGGACAGGTCCGATTAGGAAGGTAAAAAGACGGTTCCGCTTGATGAATCGCACTTTGCGCCGGTTACCGAACTAAGCACATTGATTCGATTCTCCAATCGCAGCACGCCCATTAAGGCAAAAACTAAAGCTTCCTTAAATTCAATCAATTGTTTTTCTGTCGCCACTACTTTTACGGTATCGCCTAACTCTTGTTGCAGAATTTCCATTAAATAACTGTTCAAGGCCCCGCCTCCGGTTACGAACAAGGTATTGTTTATTTTTTTTGAATTGTTTTTTATCTGGATGGCAACTTGCTCACAAACGTGTTGAACGCCGGTAAATAGCAAGTTTTCCATAGTGTCTTCGGCACTATCTATAATCGGAACGACTTTCCCGACGAACCATTCATAACCGGTAGATTTGGGAATTGGGAGTTGATAATAATCCAATGCATTCAGTTGTTGAAGCATCTTAGCATTGACCTTGCCACTTTTCGCCAGTTGCCCGCCTTCATCATAGTCTAATCCGCTTTTTCTGGTTATATAGTTCAGAATCATGTTTGCGAGACCAATATCATAGGAAATTCGTTTACCATTTCTTTCAAAGGATACGTTACTGATACCGCCCAGATTCAAACAGAAATCGTATGCCCCGAAAAACAGTTTATCGCCTATCGGAACCAGAGGAGCGCCCTGCCCGCCTAATGCCACATCGTTCGTACGGAAGTCACAGATTACTTTTTTTCCAGAGGCATTGGCCAAATGTTGTCCCGATCCGATTTGGAATGTGAGCCCGTTTTCAGGTTGGTGGTGGGTCGTATGCCCATGACTGGCAATGGCTTCAACTTCTAGATTTTTCTCTTGAATAAAATCTTTGACCTGTTGCCCCAACCACGTACCATATTCATTATGAAAGCACAATAGTTCATCGGCAGAAAGAAAAATAGAATTTTTTAGTTTTTCCTGCATTTCCTTGTTGTAAGAAATGCTTTTCGTCTCCTTCATTTCAAAGTGCCATTTAGCTTCGGATTCCCAAATATGGCAATAGGCTAGGTCTAGACCATCTAAGGAAGTGCCTGACATTAGACCTAAGATTTTATAAACTTTTATCATGTTTCAATAGTTACCGGAAGTTTGCCGTTTGCTTTTATTTTTCCTAAAAAATGTGTCGCTGCTATCTTTTGGAATACCTCAAAATTTTGATAAGCGACCACGACCGCTTTGGCATTTTCTACATCAATTTGATTTAACATGTATGGATTCCCAAAGAGATATATGAGCACATTTTTTGTTTTGATTAATGTATTGATACTTTCAAGTTCTTGGTCCGAAAATCCGAAATTATTGGTTGGCTTTACTTGTGGCGGAAATAGTGCCAAAAGTATATTTTCTTCATATTCAATTTCATTTTTTTCTAAATCAAAGAAATTGAAGTTTTTAGTTTTTTTAATTTCTATAAAAAATTGATTTTCAGATGGGTAAGAGATTTTTATACCGACAAAACTATTTGATAAAAACCCTGAAATATCGTTTCTAGCTCCCTTTAAAAGGGAAATACTTTGTTGAGCTATTTTTTCGTTCAATTCAATACTCTTTTCAAGTCTTAAATTTGAGTTTGAACTTGATACTTGCGCCTGCCTCGCCGGCAGGCAGGCTTGAACTTTCAGTTTCCATACCCGCCTGAAACTTTCTTCGATTTGAATTTCCGAGGCATTCTTGCAAATTGTCTCAATACCTTCGGTAACATGTTCCGCAAAGCATAGTATATCGTTTCCTGCGTCAAAAGCAAGCCACTCCAATTCGCCTTTGGTGGGATAGTTTTTTGATACCGCATGCATGTTCAAAGCATCTGAAATAACAACCCCGTCAAAACCCATTTCTTTGCGAAGTAGCCCTTTGATAATGTCTTTTGATACACTAGAGGATATTTTTTCTCCATTTGCCAAAGCGGGAACTGATAAGTGTCCTATCATAACCGAATCTACGCCCTCGTCAATAAGTTTCTGAAACGGATGGAGTTCGTTTCCGATAAGTTCTTCCTTTGATTTATCGATTAGGGGGAGACCCAAATGTGAGTCCGTTGCCGTATCGCCATGACCCGGAAAATGTTTAATACTGGTCAGAACACCTTCGCTTTTTATCCCTTTCACAAATGCGATAGCTTTTTTTGCAACCTCGAATTTATCTTCTCCAAACGAACGATACCCGATAACTGGGTTGTTCGGATTGTTATTGATATCCACACAAGGTGCCAAATTCCAATGGATGCCCGCAGCTTTGCAATCTTTTGCGATATTACTACCAACTTCAAAAATAAGGTCATCGTTATCTTGAAGCGCTCCCAAGGTAATGGCATAGGGATATTGTGGGGTATTCTCGATACGCATGGCCAAGCCCCATTCGGCGTCAATTGCCATTAAAAGAGGGTGTTTTGCAGCCTTTTGATACCGTTTGACAAGTTTTTTTAAGGTTTCAAAACTATCTTTATTGTAGATAACTTCCTTTTTGCCCTCATAATTGGTCGCGGCGCTGGCCCGCGAATGAAAAAAACAGAGTGCGCCAATATTTTCTTCACGAATCAGTTTTTCCAAATTTTGAATTTCATCCACCGTATCGTTGATGAAGGCTGCCGGCATGAAAAGTTGCCCCACTTTTTCCTTCACGCTTAGTTGCTGGCTAGCTTTCTGATAATCAAGCATTTTGTTCATTTTTCTTTTTTGCTTTGCCAAAATCTGCCGGGTAGTCTAAATATCTTAATAAAACGAAAGCTGGTAACGCGGCCAAAACAACCCAAATAAAGAATCCGTCATAGCCCAGCCATTCTTGCATAAATCCGCTAATCAATCCCGGTAGCATCATTCCCAGGGCCATAAAACCTGTGGCCAAGGCATAATGCGAAGTCTTTGATGCGCCTTCGGCGATATAGATCAAATAGACCATAAAACCGGCGATACCAAAACCATAGCCGAATTGTTCAACGATAACGGTGCCCGTGACGGCCCAAGCAGCGTTAGTTTCGGTTATCGCCAACAAAGCATAAAGTGCATTGGGTGCATTTAGTGCGACGAGCATAGGCAGCATCCATTTCTTAAGACCATGTCGAGAAATTAATATGCCGCCTAAAATACCTCCAACCGTCAGGAATATGACGCCTATGGTGCCGTAAATAGTTCCGACTTCAGACGTAGAGTAACCCAATCCGCCCACTGAGGTGGGATCCAAGAGAAAGGGCGATGCCATTTTCACCAATTGTGATTCGCCCAATCTAAAAAAAAGAATAAACGCAAGTGCCAAACCGATACCACGCTTTTTAAAAAAAGATACAAAAACTTCGACAAAACCTTTGGGCTTTTCCAGAACGATATCCTTTGAACCTTCAAATTTGGGTGTAACGAAAAAATTGATTGCGGTAAACACGAACATCAGTGCACCGGCACAAATCATTGTATATGACCATGCTTTTGTATTGTCTCCAAAGTAGGTTTCCAAAAACCCCGCAAGTATTACCAACAAGCCTTGACCGGTGACATTTGCCAATTTGTAGAAGACGCTGCGCAGGCCCACAAAAAAAGATTGCCGGTCTTCTGTAAGACCTATCATATAGTAGCCATCAATAGCGATATCGTTTGTAGCCGAAGCGAAGGCGACCATCCAGAAACAGGCCAAGGTAGTTACGAAAAAGATGTTGGTAGGTAGGAAAAAACCAATCGCCAAAAGGGCCGCTGAAGCAAGCAGCTGCATCCATAAAAACCAATTGCGTTTGGTACTTTTTAGGTCAACGAACGGACTCCACAACGGTTTAATGACCCAAGGAATATATAGCCAGCTTGTATAAAGGCCGATATCAGCGTTGCTAATACCCAATTTTTTATACATAATAACCGAAACGGTCACAACAAGGGCATAAGGGAGACCTTGTGCGAAATAGAGGGTCGGAACCCAGGCCCAGGCCCATTTGTTTTTTTTGGTCATTTTAGTCGGTTTGTTTTAAATGTATAATTTTCGGTTCACTTGTACGACCATATTTGTCAATAAATAGGAGTGCAATGTCTTTTCTTTTTCCAATATTTTCTTTCGGAATTTGTAGCCATCGCTTATCATTTATCGGAATTTTCAATATCAAATTTTTAAGGGGATAATGTTGTTTTTCCTTTTTTCCGGAACGATAAATGGTCGCAAAGCTATAATCTGTCAAGTCGTTAAAATTGAGAACGATAGCATCATTTTTCTTTTCCAGGGATTCAAACTCTAATTTTGAAAAGGAATTCGAATTTTGAAAGTGCGAAGTAGGGGGTAAGGCGGGTCTTTTGTAATATCTTCTTTTGA
>ENA-ORXU01002121-ORXU01002121.1-marine-metagenome-genome-assembly--contig:-NODE-2121-length-14056-cov-3.107518_pt1 | contig 14056 bp, 16 predicted proteins | sample MGYA00237869_ERZ511484 | MGnify/ENA metagenome assembly ERZ511484
GTGCTTCCTCGGCGTCAGCGTGCAAGTATTCAACTTTGGTTTCACCGTGCTTGCGTCGAGCAAACTCATTGTGCATGTCGGCTGCCATTGGGCCAGGACGATACAACGCAATGAGCGCCGCCACTTCATCGAAGTTTGATGGCTGAATAGCCTTCATCAGTTCTCGCATGGGTGTACTTTCTAGCTGGAATACACCCACACCTCCGCCACGAGACAGCAAGTCAAACGTTGGCTTGTCTTCAATGTTCTCGCCAATTAGATCAATTAGATCGTATGGAGCCATGCCGAGATGATCCGCTGTATCAGCAATTACGTCGAGATTTCTCAGGCCAAGAAAATCCATCTTTAGCAAACCCAGATCTTCAACTGGTCCCATTGAAAATTGAGTGACAACTTTTCGTTCACCGCTTTTACTGCTTCTGTCTTTCACAGTGGCCAAAGGCATGTAGTTAGTAATGGGAGCATCAGCAATAATGACCGCTGCTGCATGAATGCCTACATTGCGCATGAGCCCTTCCAACCCCCCGGCGATATCTAGCACTTCACGAGTCTTGGGATCACTGGCGTAAGCGTCTCTAAGGCTTTGCGCTTGTGCCCACGTTCGATTGTACTTCTTTGGGGCTTCAGGCGCTAAGCAAGCCTCCAGTGGCGTCTCCTTGCCCATCAGCAAGTCGGGTAGCTGGCTGACCAAATTGTCGCCGAGTTGGCGTTCTTCACCCATTACTCGCACTGCGTCTCGGATGGCGTTGCGTGAGCGAATAAGCCCGAACGTACAAATCTGGGCAACACGATCGTTGCCATACTTTCCTCGGGTGTAGTTGATTAAAAGATCGCGGTATCGAGTGTCGAAGTCCATGTCGATGTCAGGCATGGATACACGGTCAGGATTCAGGAACCGCTCAAAATACAAATCGTGCTTGATTGGGTCAAGGTCTGTGATGCCAAGAGAGTAAGACACAGCCGATGAAGCAGCCGAACCACGACCTGTGCCACGAAGGATACCTTGAGACTTGGCAAACTCAATGATGTCCCAGCAAATAAGGAAGTAATCAGCAAAACCCATTGAGCAAATTACGTCTAGTTCAAATTGGATTCTGTTTCTGTGAACCTCAGTTGGATTAGGCCACCGCTTGCGAGCACCCTGGAAGGTCAAGTGGGTCAAGTATTCCTTTGGGTCAGTGAAGCCTTCAGGCAAAGGAAAGCTGGGCAAGTGGTATTCATCGAAACTAATGTTTACGGCTCGTTCAGCCATGTCGGCAATAAGCAAGGTGTTGTCGCACAAGTCTGGTCGATCAGGGAAAAGTGCTCGCATCTCTGCTGCTGTCTTTAAATGGTGTTGATCAGATGAGAACTTGAATCGATTAGGATTTGAAATCAAAGAGCCGGTTTGGATGCACAATAGAGCGTCATGAGAAGCAGCGTCATGAGAATGCACATAATGGCAATCATTGGTTACAATAGATCTGAGCCCAAGTTCGTCAGCTGCTTTTAGCAAAAAAGGATTCGTTGCTTGCTGCTCAGGAATGCCGTGGTCTTGCACTTCAACAAAAAACCTCTCAGGCCCAAAAATATCTTTGAATCGAGAAAGAAAGCTCATTGCCTTATCGTGCTCACCATTCATTACAGCCTGAAGCACAACCCCGCCCAAACAAGACGAAGTGCACAGCAAACCTTCCGAATGCCTCTCAAGCATTGACCAATCAATACGTGGCTTATAGTAATAGCCGTCAACAAATGCCTGAGAACTAAGCTTGATCAGATTGCCATACCCAATCGGGTTCATGGCCAAAGTGGTCAAATGGTAATAGAGCTTGCCTGCCTCGTCATCCCCCGCGTCTCCAGTCTTTTTGCCTCGCTTGGGGCGATCGGCTACGTCATGGGCAAAATACAACTCTGAGCCAGGAATATACTGAAGCCCATACTGATCGCAAAGTCGAACCATGTCAGGAATGGCGTACATGTTGCCATGGTCGGTGCTAGCAATGGCCCGCTGGCCGTCTTCTGCTGCCTTAGCGACCATTTGATCGACCATGGCATGACCATCTAGTTCAGAATATGACGTGTGGGTGTGGAGGTGCGTGAAGGAGTCCATCGCCCACAACCCTAGCAGGGGTGCCAGCTTGTGTCAAGGTGTCTAGTCAGATCCGCCTAAGGCGTGATCGATAAGTGACCTGCGCCACATTTCTGCTGAATCTACACCGTGAGCTTTTGCCAACATTTCAATGCACTGGCAAATAATATTGTTGTGAATCAAAAGAAGCAAAGAGGCGTCGTCTTCACTGTAGGCTTGGCCAAGCGGGTCCCTGAGCAGCGTTTCCGCTACTATTCCCAAATCTCCATTCAGCGCCGCCGTGATAGCAGACGCTGACAGCATTATGGCTTCGTCGTTGCTGAGACTCATGCAAGAATTGAACGGGTTACAGCGCTGCCTACCACAAAAGATTCTTCGGTAGAGCCAGGCAAGTGAAAGCCACACCAGTCGCGAGCGTGAGCAAGCTGCCTGAAAGCTACACGGATAGCCTGGTGTACTGTCCAGCCATCACAAAGCGGCCCATCAGAGAAGAACCACCGCAAAGCTTCGTCAAGCGCTCCAAAGCAAACACCATGGCCTGTCCAGCGGTCAGAATGAGCTGGAGGCCAAGGCGCCAGCATGGTGAGCAAGTCTCCCCGTTGAGCGGCCAGAGCGTGTGGGCGCCCAGACTGGCAGAACGCTTTGCCGATAAATGCAGTTCGCATAGCAGCATGGTGAATTTCTGCCAGGCGTGCCATAACGGCTTCTAAACCTCCGCCAGTGGCGAAACGACCTTCGCTGTCAATAGGCTTGTGGCCAAGCTCAGAAAGCACGAGAACGGCTTGAATGCCAAACTGCATAGGGAAATCGGCTAGAGCAAGTGAGCCTAGATCTCTGCCGGTAGTAAGAGGACGTGTAACTAGTTCTGGTTCAATCTTGTCTTGGCCAGGGGAGTGGTCTGCCGGAACAAATCTTGGGCCAGCAGGAACTCGCCACATTGTGCCTGCACGGTGTGGAGTTGTAAGCAAAGGAGAAAGTGGCTCAACGAGAGTCTCGTCTCGCTGAAAAGACATTTCAAGAACTCTGTCTACGTCAGCCCAAATTTCAGCTTCGGGCCGCTTTTCGGGATATAGAACTAAATCACCAAGCTCAAACTTGATGTCGTTATCGATAGGCGCTTGACCGGGTGGCGGAGAAAAACATTTAGGAACTGAATTCATCATGCCACATTGTAGCACTGGCCATGAATCAAGTTTCCTATGCTTCGACCAGGGACCCATCAATGTGAAAGCGGTAACTAACGCCTGGTTCAATCATTGTACCTTCAAAATCTTGACCCACTTGAACAGCAGTTTTCCACTCAGGCACAACAAAGGTGGCTCGCTTACCGCCACTGAAGATGGTGTCAGAAGGCATTTCCACAATCGAGCCTTCTCCGGCGTGGATTGAATTGCGCAAGCCCGTGAAACGTGCTTCAGAATTTGAGCCAATAACAAAAGAGTTATCTGAACCTTGAAAGGAATAAATATTTGAACAAATACCGAATTCAAACACTGACTCATCAGCATTTCCAGTGAGACTTGTCTCAACTCCACTCTGAACGTGACAAGCTACTGCGTTGCGATGAATTCTCAAATTTTCATCCACAATGCCCACAAGAAAAGCACAATCGTTTCCGCTTTCTACCTTGCACAAGTCTCCATTGACCCTTATGGAAGAATCATCAGCAACAAAAATTTTTGATCCGGTTTCTACCTTAATCCTGGACCCATTACCTTTTGAAACAACAGTACAATGCTCGCTAGCAGACACAAGACATTCTTCGCCAGTAACGACAACAGAGTTAGCCCCAACACCAACAGAACTAAAGTCCCCGATATTGGCCGTCACGTTCATGCTTTCAATGGCATCTACTACCGAAAAATCTCCAACAGCAATATTGCCGCCATGGCCCAATTTAGCATTTTGCCAAGGGATTAGCTTCTTTGGAAGCAAGTTTCCCAAGTATTGAGTAGCATCGGCAAGCTTGTCGAACTTGTGTAGAAGTCGACCTTGATTGAAAGAAATCAATCCTTCGTGTTCGCCCGGTGTTTCGACAAGTGCCCAGCTAGAAACGGTTCTTGGGTGTCTTAGCAAAAAGCTTGAATAGTCTCCAATTCCATCGACCACCCCGCTTACATTTTGCTTAAAGCTGAACTCTTCTCCTTCGGAAACATGATTGAAAGAGTGGCCAGTGGTGAGAATTAGCATTTAGCTTACATCCTTTTCAGTAAAGTTGGAAAAATCTTTTATAGCAACATAGACAAAAGTCAAAGCCGCACCCCAAAAGGCAGTAGCAAATAGAAACGAGTTTACGCCAGGGTTGACCAAAGATCCCAGAATTAATCCAGCAATGTAAACGAAATCCATTATCATTAAAGATCTTAGCGAAATCTTGTTTATTCTGTTTGCAAGAAAATCGAAAAACAATAACACTGCTAAAACACCGATAAACATTAAAAATGTAAAATCTGGGAAAAATGTTCCTAAGGCAAATCCCGAAGAAACCTGGAAAACTAACTCATTTACAGTGGCCTTCTTCATGTCAAGCCCCCTTGTAATTCACAATGGCGGTCAGTTCGTGCAGTCGGTTGGTCAGAACGCCATCTTGAATTTCCATGATGCGCTGAATGTCTTTGTAGGCAGCAGGATGCTCATCGAGTAGCGCCTTAGCGCTGTTGTCAAGCCACGTGCGCCCTTGCATTGCTTCATGCAAAGACTCCACGCTCAAGTTCTTGCGAGCCTTGTTGCGGCTCATTACACGACCAGCCCCGTGGGCTGATGATGCCAAAGCGTCATGATGACCAAGGCCTTCCACAATGAAAGTAGAAGTTCCCATGGAACCAGGCACAATGCCTCTGTCACCTTGAAGAGCACGAATTGCGCCCTTTCGAGTCACAAACATTTCTTGTTCGCCATGAACTTCAATTTCGGCATAATTATGGTGACACGAAATAAAATCCAAAGCCTCCAAGCCTTCGGGAAAGTGAGAGCCAAAAGCTTCAACTGCTTGCTGAATCATGATGCGACGATTGGCAGCAGCGTACTTCTGTGCCCAGTTCAACTCCCGAACGTAATGGTCAAACTCGGGCGTACCTTCGTTTAGCCACCCGATATTGTTGTCGGCATCTTTGCCGTCCCAGGATCGATCAATGGCATCAGCAATCTTGATATGCGACTGAGCAAGCTGGTTGCCAATGCCGCGGCTGCCTGAATGCAGCACAATCCACACTTCGTTATTCTCGTCAAGAGAAACTTCAACAAAGTGATTGCCCGACCCAAGCGAACCAAGCTGGCGCAATGCAGTCTTGGCTTGCTTGTCAGTTAGCTCAACATGGTTGACGCTGTCTTCCATGAAGTTTTCAGCTTGTCGGCTGGCAAGGTCATTCCCATTTCCCATTCCAGCGGGGATGGCCTTAGCAATAGAGTCACGAATGCCGCTCAGATCGTCAGGAAGGTGATCAGCATTGGCAGATAGCTTCACAGCGGTCATGCCGCAGCCAATGTCTACGCCTACCGCAGAAGGAATGATAGCGTCCTTGGTGCCAATGACAGAACCAATGCAGCAACCGTAGCCTAGATGAGCGTCAGGCATTACTGCTAAGTGCTCAACTACTGGCAAATTTGCAGTGTTGTTGATTTGTTCAATCGTGTCAGGCTGAAGGTCTTCAGCCCAAGAAAAAATTGCAGTCACTTTGTCTCCTTGAGTTGCTGCGTTGACTTCAACGTACCACACAGAAAGGAGCTTTGCAACTGTTTTTGCTAAAATTCGTCGTTTTCGTCAATAATTTCTGTTACTTCACAGCGCAAGAGAGCTTCATCCAATTTTTGAAGATTTTCAGAATACTTTTGGCGTGCTCTCATGCTGGCACGAATCGACAAAAAAGCAAAAAAAACAAGATACAAAAGCCAAACCAATGGCTATGTGATTGAAATAAATAATCATCAGACTTTTTTTAATGAATAGAATACTGTGTGCAAAGCTGTCTTGTCAACAGTTTGCTGTTGATTTCAAACACAATGCTGGCAAGAAGTCCAGCCGTCTTATTCTTCGTAAGTACCTTCGCCAAAAGACTTGAATTGTTCACAAGTGGGATCATGCATGGTGCCATCAGAGGGTTCGGTCTGAAAAATTTCAATTATTCTAAAAATAGCACAAACCGAAGCTAAGCAAAAGAAAGATGTCGATGCCGTTTTCCAGTCATTAAGAGCAAAAAACCAGGCCCACAATGTGGAGCCTAGTCCCATTTTCAGCCAAATGCTTTGATATCCCATGCTTCTCAGCCTACCAGGAGTCCAAGCGTTACGCAAGCAGAATGTCAGCTTCTTCTTCGGTGAGAGGTTCGCCCTTGACCAGTTTGGCCTTGATGGCAGCTTTCTTCTGCACGGCCGCAGCTTTGTTTTGCTCGATCACGAGCTTGCGTTGCTGAAGCTGTTCTTTGAACTCTGTCATCTTGGACTGCTTCTCTTCGTTATAAGCAGCCTCACGCTTGAGAAACTCTTCCTCGGTGATACCAATGGCGCCTTCTTCTTTGCGACCAAGCACGCTCAGCACGAGTCCGTCGCTGTCCCGTGTTTGTGTGACAATTTCGCCAAAGGATTTGCCTTTGGCCCAATACTGAGTTTCGGTAGCCATCATGTCACCTTAGAATCGTCATCATGAGTTTGTTTTCGTAGTGCAGAATAAGGTTTGGCGCTGGAGAGTTGTTGATGACCGCTCCGGGAGCGGGGCCATCTTTGATGAAGGCCCCGCCAGCGTACAACCTTAACTCGTCTCCGGGCTCAATGCAATGCACGTAGTAATGAGTGGCTGAGCTTTCTGAGCCTTGGTAGTAGTCTCCGCCAGGGCCACGAGAATCAAAGTTCCACGTAGTAGTAGAAGTCGAATCTGAAGCACTCACGGGGGTTCCGTTGACCAACAACCCTGAGAAATCTGTAATGCGTGGTTCGTTGTCTGCCGCAAAAGAGTAATCGATGTTACCAAAATCGACAATAGCAAAAACAATGGCCTTGCCGCAACACTCGGGTGGGTATGTCATACCAATGGCCTGGCCTAAGTCCGGCAAGTCAATGCCCGGTGGTTCGCTAGGGACATCTTCTGGCATGTCGTTCAAGTAAACGTGCTGCTTGGAAATTCTAGTCTCGGTGGCTCTGTAGCCGGGAACTTTTACTCCAGCGGTTGAGGTCGAAATGTTGCAATCATTGCAGGCGTCATCGATCTTGAGACGCCAGCCATTTGGTCCTAGCTCGATGCCACCAGCAGGGTCAGCGGTAGGGCATTCAAAGTTTGCCTCAAGAAAGCTACGGCCTTCACCATCGTCTACGCATTTTACTGTTTCACCATCAACTTTGACACCGGGTTTGCCTTCGTCGTCTACTCCAAAACATGGACCAAGATTTACTTCTTTACATGCCATTGTTTACCTTAACGGAAGATGAACACAGAAGCGGAGTTGCTTGCGTGCACGATTGCGTTGATACCGGGACCATTACTGATGGTGCCTGAGGGATTTTCTCCGTCAGTGATGTCGGGCAAAATGAAACAAGTCTCAAGACTGATGGAAAGAGTGTCGCCTGGGTCAAGAAAGCCCATGTCAAACGCTCCATTCTTTGCTTGCTGCTCTTGAATGTATTCGTTTGGGAAACCAGTGTTGTCTTTCATGATGGAATTTTCTGTGCGGTTGTATACAGAGGTTCCATTCACCGAAACGTCAAAAGCTTCTTCAAACCCTGGCTGGTTTGGATCTTCAAAGTAGTAATCGATTTGGCCAAAAAAACCAGCTACCACATAAATGGCTTGGTCGCCGCATTCTTCAGGGTAAGTGATTTCGCCTACTGCTGTCAGACGATCAATGCATTCGCGTTCTTCTGGAATGTTGTTTCCAAAGAAGATGCCACTTTGGGATTGGAATTGCAGGCAACCAGTATAGCCTGGCACCAAAATGCCCTCAGTTGAAAGTGAGGCATCAAGACAAGCTGGATCGAGTTTCAAGCCCAAGAGCAAAGGATTGTCGACTAGCCCGCCACGTGGATCTATAGGGTCGTTCTCTAACGAAACAAAGAGTCCATCTGGGCCACAATCAATGGTGTCTTCATCAACAGCAATATCAAGCTGGCCATCTTCGTTGATGAAAGTGCAAGCTCCTGGGCAAAGTAAATCAGTTGGCATCAGAGGTACAGCCTTCGGCCTTTGTATGGAATGTCAAGATACTCCGAAAGAATTAGTCCTAAAAGTCTTTCAACTGAAATCTCGGACCGCTCAGCTTCTTCTTTGAGCGCAACCATGAGCGGAGCATCAACTTTGACTTTGCTTTGAGTATACTGCATACGGTTTTTGGGTTGATGAGCTGCGATGAAGCCAGCTTTGTTGATGGCAATCATTTTATTGCAAACTCTGCACTGACCCTTGGGCCTGCGTTTGACCATTTTGCCTTTGTAGTTTTCTACCATACACGAAGGCTGAATAGAGTTGGCAGCAGGTTCGTCGTCGGTACCTGCGCAATATTTGATATTGTCAACAGTTACTCTTGGCATTCACTTACTCCAAAAAAGTTCCGTAAAAAGTTGATTGATTTTTTCGGTGTCTGGCTCGTCTTGAATTTCAATATTTGGGTTTTGATATAAGTCGGTTTGAGCCATGTCCGTAAGTTCACTCATTCTACCATGAAAAAACCTTGTATCGGCCATGACTTCGTTTACGGTCACGGTAAATAACTTTTCTGTAAGCTTTTCGTTGCTGAACAAAGACTTTAGTGCCAAAAAATCAAAAACTCTGTGCCGTTTTGCTTGACGCGAAAGGGCGCTGCTTTGACCTGGCGAAGGCGTCGTTTTGTCTATTGCATTCGAGATAGCTGTTTTGCTGACAAACAGGTCTCTGTGTTTCCAAACTTGAACACCTAGACTGGAGAAGCCGAAGTTGTCACATGTAGAAATGATCCTCATGCCGTAAGCCGTTGTAAGCGTTTGGAAAAACCCTTGGGCTGTCATAGGAGCTATTGGGTCTTTGGGCTCGGGAAACGGCACCCAGAGGGCCGTAGGGCGAACCGCTGGAGATACTTTGATTGGCGGATTGGTTTTTTCTGTGAACCACGAGTGCTTCGTTCCTGTTTCAAACGACAGAACGTTCATTTTTGCCTTTCAAAGATTCACCGTGAATTGAGCATCGCATTCAATGCAGTCACCTGACAATGTTTTGCCATCGGTGTCTGCCTCAACGTAGCCACTGTAACCGCACCCGCAAAAGATTTGAACACTGCCGCCTGCATCCATTTCTTCATCATCGTAATCTTGAAAAGTACAAACAGCAACTCTGATATCTTCTTTGGGTTTGGCTGTAATGGTCTCTGGCGATAAAGCAGTCATGGTTTTTTCCCAATGTGCAATGGGTCAAGGTGAAATTTCTTCACCATCATTGTCTTCAAGTCCTGTGGTTGTATTGGCGTTTCTTAGTTTTTTTTGCCAATCGCCGTACCTGTCTTTGTTGTTTGAGAAATAGCTTACATCTGGACTTGCTACACTGTACTTCACATTATCATTGTCGTTAGCCATAACTCTACAATGGCACAGAAGATAGTCTACCAGAGCTTCACGTTCTTCTGTTTCAAGCATTTGCCACAACGTGTATGAAACGCAAATGCGAAAAATCTGTGGGTTGCCGTTTTCCTGCACGTCTTCAAAGGTGATTCCGTGCTTAATGTCAACTAGAGCACTGGTTTCACCTGACAGCACTTTCACGTCACCAAGCTTTGGCTTGCCTTTGGATCTTGGCATGTCAGATCGAAACAAGAAAAGATACTCTTCGCCTGAAATATCGTAATGATTGTTGCGGAGAACATCTTCAGCCACAGTTTCGACTGACTTTGCTTCCCAGAAATATGCTGTCATGACTTTTCCTTACCGTTCGTTTGGGTTGCCAAAAATTTCTTCTTTATTAATGTAAGCTGGCGAGTTTTCCTTGACTCGCCTGTTGTTTATGCGAACCAATACTGCTTGTTTGCCTTCTTCGCAGTCTTTGATGTAAGGACACCACTCGCACAGCGGAGAAGTCTTGGGTCTAAACGTTTGTGTGAGGCCGTATTCGTTAAATGCCTTGTGCTCCTTATCCATTTCAGAAGCAATTTTGACTGCTCGGTTCAGTGCCTTTTGACGTTCATTTTTTGGAGTGAGCACGGTTAGCCTACCATAAGGCTTTCCAAAGAACATCAAAGAAGCACTGGAAACTGCTTTGCCTAATTGTTCTGTAGCAAAATGAGCATACAACATAATTTGCAAACGCTTGTCGCTCGTGTACTTCATGCTGACAGGGCGCTTGCCTGTTTTGTAATCGTGCACTGAAAGAGTGCCATCTGATTCTACGTCGATTCTATCGACATAGCCGGTAAAAGTGTACTTGTCATTTTCGCCAAATTGACTTTGTAGTTTCAACTCGTTTGAATGAACTTCAACGTCTGTCTCAATTGAATACATTGCGACATCGACTTTTTGTTTCACAATCTCTCTGAGAGCCGCATCAGCAAGCTGAAACTCTTCTTGGCACTCTAGGGAGAATTCATCCCACGAAGCCCTTACAATGGCGTAGATGGGCTCTACAAAGCCTTTGGTGCCCTTGGGGCCAGCAGTGCGTTCTTCCACTGGCAGAGCAAACAAAATCTCCAGGGCTGAGTGTACAAAATTCCCGACTGCGGAATCGATTGTTCTTGGATCAGAACGTTTGAGAATGTATCGGTTATACCAACGAAAGTTGCATCCTTTGAAGTTACTCATCGAAGAAAATGAAACTCTGTTATTGAAATGAATTTCTTCTGGATTTTCTGTCATGTCTGAGAGATTTCCATTAGTCCAATAGTGATTTCATCTTTGACCAAAGTGCAAACGGTTCCTGGTTCTCCAACAGTGAACGACAAAGCCTCGTTTTCCTTGAAAGTTCTCAAGACTTCTTTGATATGCCCAATCGCAAAAGCTACTGTTCGAGTGACAGGGTCTCGCTCGCTGTCTATTACTTTGGCAGGAAATGTTGACCATTCGCCATTAGAGTTCTGAGTCATGAACAGGCCGTCTGGGTCGATCATGAGCCGCGACAGGGCACCTGAATCGGCTACTGCCAGAACAGATTCTACTGCCTCGCTGGTGGACTTTGTCTCAAGTTCGATGCCACCAACTGGCTCAGGGATCATCTTGCGAATGGTTTTCCAAGACGGGTAATCTTGAGGAATTGTTCTGAATTCCAATTGGATATCACCAAATAGAAATCTCTGACGATGGTCTCCGTGATACTGAAGTGTGAAATCTCCGGCTCCAAATTCGCTTGACTTGGGAATCATGGCAATAAGCGATTGAGGAATCGTGACAGGCCTGGTCAGACAATCAAGGTCTCGCTCGATCGTGACGAACTTCGACCCATCTGCTGCAATAATGCCATCTTCACAAACTCTTACCCCAGACAACGGCCCCGAGTGAGTCTTGGCGTCTTGTGCAGCGAACGTAGCAAGCTTGAGATCATCAAAGAAGTTGACGTAAAGCAAGCAGCTTTCACTTACTACGAAAGGCTGAAACCATTCAGGTTCTTCGACTACTACTCTGAGAGAAGCTTGTGAGTTTGTTTCCACGCCTGAAAGCACTACTGTGCCATCGGCCATTTCTTGAATTGACATCTGCTGGGGGCGCTGAGCCTTGACGTGACTGTACAGCACGTTAGTGGGTAGAATCACGCTTCCTTGCTTGAAAGTATCGCCTTGAACCATCACGTGAAGCTGAACCTCTGTGGTGGCAGCTTTCATTGTAATGCCGCGGTCACTTGCTTGAATCTTGCAAACTTTTTCGTCAGCCGTGGTGCCGCTCTTGGCAACCTTGTCAGCAAAGGTCAGAAACCTTAGTAACTCCGCCTGTTGAATTTCTATGTACAACATAGCTCCAACTTAACAGCATCGCAGTCTGATGTCAACAAGTTTCTCGGAACTTAAGCGTTAGCAGCAGCTGCCGGGTGACTGAGCGCCAGTCAGTAGCAGAAGGTACTCCACTGACGGGTGCTTTGGAAGACTCCCAGCTTTAGCTAGCTCTACAAACGTATCTGTTGATACAGAGAGAAACTTCTGACACTGGGCTTCTACAAACGCTTCCCAGTCGCCCATTTCTGTTGTCCACTCTTTTGGGACACAGTTACCGCCAGCAATGATGATTGGGCCTGCTGGAGCATCTGCTGACACTTGATCAACTTGAATGGTAAGACTCGTGCCTTCCTTGGGGCCGTCAGGGCTGTTGTCTGAGCATGCCAAACGTCCATCGCCAAGTTCACGCACTCCAAGTGCTTGCATCTTTCGGGAAAGCTCATCCATCTTTTCAGAGAGCCTCATATAATCATACATTTTGTTTAATAGCTTAATTCGGATTTGACGCTGCATTTCTGCTTGGATTTCTCTTTCAAACTCTTCTGGGTCTAGTTTTTGAAATTCGCCCATCATGCCTCAATCAATCGCTTTAGTAGTCCAGCTGGATCAGCCATACGCCAAAAATTGTAGTTATTACCTGAAACAGTAGCTGCAATAACAACCACAGAAACTGCGTCATCGGAATAGAGTGCCTGCGCTGCGATATACGCTGCGTCTGTAAGTGACTCATGGACTCTTCGCTCTTGTTCAGTGCAATCATCGTCATAAATAATTTCCCAATCCAAGGCGTACAATGTTTCGATTGATTTGTCGGAAAGAATTGCCGACCATTGTTGGTGGAATTGATCGGGCACCCATTCCGGCACCATGTCTCCGCCGAGACAATCCCACATCCAGTCTATGACCATGGCTTGCCGTGCTTCCTCCAAGTCTTCGTTAACCGTTCCAGCGATCCACGGAGCGGTCTGTCGCCACCGTTTGCTGTGCTCGTCTTCGGGATCAGTGCGCATCGCTGAAGGCATAAAGTCCTGCACTGAGATCACCCATTCTCGAATGGTCGGTGACACGCACTCGGCTTCGTCTTTGTCGGTGAGTTCACCAGTCAGAGCTAGCTGGATTGCTGCAAACGTGCAAGGCTCATCCTTGGTGCCAAGCCCTCCACTGATTGGAGTCGACTTAAAGTGGTCGATAAGTTTTTGACGTTGTTCTGTTGTGATGTCGTTCATCTCGCCACTGTATCAGATCGTGGCACCAAGCACAACCCCTAGTCCAACTTATTTTTGACATGAGGTTACCATTAGCCATCTCTACCAGTACTTGGTAGAAAGACTTACGGGTCTTACCTGTGGGCTTAACCTAGCTCCTAGTTCCAGCTTTAGTAACAAGTACTAGCTCTAGTCCTAGTTCTTCAGTTAGTTACCTATAGTTGCTACGCATCATGGATTTGATCTTCTACTCGAACCCTTGTGGCCCAAGCTTTCCTCCCACGAGATTTTTTCGACGTCGTGTCGTCGCCACTTCGGGCTCTTTTGGGACTTCTCCCTAGTTCCCCGAAGAACATCTGTCACCCCTTCTTAAATGGGTTCCGTACTGGGCATATCTCCGCAAGCGGGATATTTTTGCATCGCAGCACGAGAATAATTCCCGAATTGCCAGTTGAGTGAACAGTCGTAACTACACCCTCGCTCTTTCAAGAGAGGCCTCCGGCTTTCACCGGAGTCGGTAGATTCACGGAATAATCCCTACGCAACAAGTGCTCCTCAGAACTTCTCCGCTCTGAGTCAAATGCTCTTGCCATGTAAGTCTCCACCTACCAAATCCACTAGTTCTATGACGAGAAATTACACTATCAGTATGAACATTACCACATGGCACTATGTGTGTCAAGAAAAACTTTACGTGTGGCTTATGTCACATTGACTTGTGTGTCGAAGAATAGTATCTTCGATGGCAATGGACACAAAACCACCAGTGAAGCACCCTGCGAAGTTTTCAGACGGCATGGTAAATGTTTTCAACCGCATGTTGTTTGAACATCTTGAATTACTGAGCAATGAAGAACTTTTTACAATCCTGGACTGCTTCGCTGGTGTTGGTGGAATCCACGAGCTAGCAAAGCTTA
>ENA-ORXU01002122-ORXU01002122.1-marine-metagenome-genome-assembly--contig:-NODE-2122-length-14052-cov-3.715420_pt1 | contig 14052 bp, 14 predicted proteins | sample MGYA00237869_ERZ511484 | MGnify/ENA metagenome assembly ERZ511484
GCCTGATCAGCCAGAGCCGCCATCGCCGCCGCCTGCCCCGCACTGGTGACATTAAATGGCGCGCGGATACGGTTCAGCGTTTCGATGATTGCCGGCGCGGCATAGCCCCAGCCTATCCGTTCTGCCGCCAACCCGTAAATCTTTGAAAAGGTGCGCGTGATCAATACATTGTCATGCTGCCGCGCCAATGCAAACGCATCGGCACCGGGCGTATCGAGATATTCGCCATAGGCCTGATCCAGCACGAAAATTACGTCGGACGGCAACTGTGCATGCAGCCGTTCCAATTCGCTGTCATTCAGGATCGTGCCGGTCGGATTGTTCGGATTAGCGATATATACGATCCGCGTTCTATCCGTGACACAGGCCAGCAACGCATCGACATCGGTGCCGTAATCGGTATCGGGCGCGACGACGATATCCGCGCCCACTTTGCGCGCGGCGATTTCATAAACCGAAAAGCCGTAATTCACATGAATGATTTCGTCACCCACCCCGGCATAGCCAGCCGCGATCAGATACAGCAGCTCGTCCGAACCCGTGCCGCACACGATCCGTTCCGCCTCCAGACTGTGCGTCTCGGCAAGTTTGGCGCGCAATCTGGTGGCGCCGGGATCAGGATAGCGCGCCGATGCCGAAGCCGCAGCTGCCAATGCGTCCGCCGCCGCCGGGGAACAGCCAAGCGGATTTTCATTCGCCGACATCTTGATCAGCGCGCGGCCATCATCGCTGGTCGCCTTGCCGGGTTTATAGGCGTGAATTTGAGATATGTACGGTTTTGGCGTCGGCGCGTTCATCGCGCGTCCATAGCGTTGGCAGCGCGCAAAGCCAATAATCTATTGCCAGAGCGTGCGCGGCTGATATTGCGGAGCGACTTATGTCTGACGATGAACGCTTTGGCCTGAAAAAAGGCGTGCGGCTGATGGGGCCGGTGAAGCTGGATAGCGGCGCGGAACTGGTGCCTGTCGATTTCGCATACGAAACCTACGGCGATCTGAACGCGCAGCGCGATAACGCGATCCTGATCTGCCACGCGCTCACCGGCGATCAATATGTGGCAAGCGATCATCCGGTTACGGGAAAGCCGGGCTGGTGGCTTACAATGGTTGGCCCCGGAAAGCCGATCGACACCGATCGGTATTGCGTCGTTTGCATCAACGTGCTGGGCAGTTGCCTTGGATCATCTGGCCCGGCCAGCATCGATCCGTCCACCGGCGCGCCCTATGCCATGAATTTCCCTGTTATCACCGTGGCCGATATGGTCCGCGCGCAGGCGATCCTGCTCGATCATCTGGGCATTGACATCCTGGCCAGCGTGATAGGCGGATCGATGGGCGGAATGCAGGCGCTCAGCTGGGCGGCGCTGTTTCCGGACCGTGTGAAAAGCGCGGTTGTAATCGCCGCTACCGCACGCCATTCTGCGCAGAATATCGCCTTTCACGAGGTGGGGCGGCAGGCGATCATGGCCGATCCGCATTGGCAGGGCGGGAATTACTATGGCCAGGACGATGCGCCGGCAAAGGGGCTTTCGGTGGCGCGGATGGCAGCGCACATTACCTATATGTCCGAAGAAGGGCTGACGGAGAAATTCGGGCGCAATTTGCAAGACCGGCCCGACGGGACAAGAGGCGCGAAAAGCTTTGGCTTCGATGCCGATTTTCAGGTGGAAAGCTATTTACGCCATCAAGGGTCGACCTTCGTTGATCGGTTCGATGCGAACAGCTATCTCTACATCACCCGCGCGATGGACTATTTTGATCTGGCCGATCCGCATGATGGCGTGCTGGCAAAGGCATTTGCGGGAATACAAACGCGTTTCTGCTTGATCAGTTTTGACAGCGACTGGCTGTATCCTACGGCGGAATCGCGGCGGATCGTCCATGCACTTAATGCCGCCGGCGCCGCTGCCAGCTTTGTCGAGCTGTCATCCCCGTTTGGCCATGATGCGTTTCTGATGGATACGCCGGAAATGAACCGGATCGTCGACGGGTTCCTGAGCGCCGGGCGGGCGACATGACGACGAAGCTGCGCCCCGATCTTGCCATCATCGCGAATAATGTGCGCGCTGGATCACGCTTGCTTGATGTCGGCTGCGGCGATGGGGCGTTGATGGCGGCATTGCGCGATTTTAAGGATTGCGATGCACGCGGACTGGAAATCGATGCGGACAATGTATCAGCGGCGGTCGCCCGCGGGCTTTCGGTTGTGCAAGGCGATGCCGATGTCGATCTCGCCGCCTATCCCGACAATAGTTTCGACTATGCGATTCTCAGCCAGACGTTGCAAACCACGCGGCGGCCCGATCTGGTGCTTGATCATCTGCTGCGTATTGGCGAGGAGGCGTTTGTCTCTTTCCCTAATTTTGCCCAGTGGCGCATTCGCATATCGCATATGTTTGGCGGACGTATGCCGGTGACGAAACAGCTGCCGCATAAATGGTATGACACGCCGAATATCCACCATGTCACGATTGACGATTTTCGCAGCCACCTGAAAGAACGCGGCGTCGTGATCCAAGGCGCGTGGTTTCTGTCAGGCGGCAGACCGCGCCGCGCGCAGATCGCAAATCTACGCGCGGCCCATGCAGTCTTCAAATTGAAAAAGGGCTAGGCGCGGTTCCTAATTCAGCCATTCGGTGATCGCTGCGTTTACAGCCTCCGGCGCTTCCCAAGGGACAAAATGCCCGGCATCAACCTTCGTGATCGTCACATCATCAACCACATCTTCCAAACCCTCTATCTGGCATGGCAGCAATGCCCGGTCCTTTTCGCCCCACACGATCAATGTCGGCACCGACAGCTTCGGAAAATCAGCGTTTAGATAATCCGGACGCACAGGCATTTCATCGCCCTCGCCTTCCATCGGCGGCACGATGATGGCGCTTGCGCGGTACCAGTTCAGCATGGCCTTCATCGCGCCGGGATGTGACCATTCGGCGATATACTGCGCGCGGCCATCGGGGCCAAGCAGGTCTTCGGACAGATATTTCATGAAGCTGTTGTCGAAGAACCATTCCAGACCATTTTCGCAAATCTGCTGTTCGATATATCCGCTGCGGAATGTGCGCATATATTGCGATGCTTCGCGCTGGGCCATGTCATCAAACAGGCTGCGCTGGAATATGAAAGGATGCGGCCCATTGCACACTATCAGCTTTTCAACGCGCTGCGGATTTTGCATGGCCGCCATCCACACGATTGCGCCGCCCCAGTCATGGCCCGCCAGCGTAAAGCCAGATATGCCAAGCGCGTCGGCCAGCGCGAACAGATCAGCGGCGATTTTATCCGCGGTATAATCGGTGATGTTTTGCGGCTTACCGCTTCCTGCATAGCCGCGCTGATTCGGTGCAATACAATAAAATTCGTCGCACAGCGCCGCCATTTGATGCCGCCATGTACGGTGCGATTCGGGAAAGCCATGCAGGAAAATAACCGGCGGATTTTCGGCGTCACCAGCTGTGAATACATCAAGTTCCACGCCGGTAGAAAGTGCGACGCGCTGTTGCTCGATCTGCATAACCATGTCCTCCCAAACCCAGCCGATGGGTAAATTACCTTTCGCGTATCTGCAAGACGTTAACCGGCGGCGCATCCACGTTAATCTATAAAGCAGGATTAGCCCTTATGAGTAAGCGGGTAAGGAGCCCAGAAATTATGAAATTTGTACAACTTCAATCACGTGGCGGAAATTATCAGGTGGTCGCCGCAAATGTTGCATGGCTGCGCACTGCCGAAAACGGACAGACCAGCGTTGGCATGGTGGGCGGCGCGCCGCTGCTGGTAACCGGCAGTATGGACGAGGTCGCCGCAGTCCTGCGCGGAGACGAAGTTGCTGGCATGGCTTCGCCGGACGCTACGGCTATCTAACCGCCGGCAGATTGATATGCGGATCGGGCGCACATCCATGCCTTAGCCTCTATCAAACTGCGCCGGGCCGAATTGATCTACAAGGATTAACGGACCCACTATCGTGCGCGGGTTGGACGAACGCGTACGCCGAATTTAAAAATCGCCGGGATTGTGGGTTGCGGGGATAATCGTCTGCACCGACTATTCTTGCTGTACCCCTGCTTCTGCTGTTCCCTTTGCCTTTATAGCAAGAGCATGCACACGGTCACCGGGAATATCGCCGAGCGCCTTATTCACCATGCGTTGCCGCATGATCCGCGACATGCCGTCAAACGCCGCGCTGGTGATTTCAACGGTGAAGTGGCTTTCGCCGCTGCCATCATCGCCGCTATGGCCGGAATGGCTGGCGCTGTCGTTGATGACAGCGAGATGGGTGGGCGCAAAGGCAGCGCGCAATAATTCTTCCATTTCGGCGGCCACTGGCCCTTTAATTTCCTTGCTCATCGCGCTTATATGTATCCTCCATGCGAAATTGCAAAGCCTTCAATGCCCGATAGCGGCAATCGGAAACACGATAAATTCGGCGGGCGCGTTGATGCGCGCGGGCGGCTGTGTGCTGCGCCCGATTGCGATATGCCGGGCGAATTTCGCGCACCGGCATGGGCGGGGCAGCGGTCAAGCTGGGACGGGCCGGGCGCTTATTTACATTTCTGCCTCGATCATGTGCGCGAATTTAATGCGGGCTATGATTTCTTCACTGGCATGAACGCTGAACAGATTTATGACGCGCAGCATCCCGCATCCGCGTGGCGTAACGCGCAGCCAGCTTGGCCCAACGGCAGCGATCCTGCCCCGCGCTGGTCAGATTTTGCTGATCCGCTTGACGCCATCGGCGCGCGCTTTCGCGGCGGGATCAGCCGGGAAGCAAAGGCAAAAGCTGCATCTGCCTTCACCTCGAAAGAGCGGCGCGCACTCGATATGCTGGGCATTGATGACACCGCCGACCGGAAAGCCATTCGTAAAGCCTACTCGGCCAAATTGCGGCTGTATCATCCCGATCGCAATGGCGGCGACCGCAGCCTTGAAAAGCAGCTGGAGGCCGTGCTCGATGCTTGGCAGACGTTGCGCAAATCGCTTGCCTTTTCTGATAGTGCCTAGTCCAAAGGGGCATCTCGCCCTCGACATGACAGGCGCTTAATGCCACTAGCCTTTCCAGCAATTACAACCATAAGAGCAGCTTGATGACCGACAATTCCAATGCCTCCGCCGGAACCAGCGGCACCACAGTGCTGGACGCGCCCGATACGACGATCAGCGTGCGCGAAATGTTTGGCATAGATGTCGATATGGAATGCCCGGCTTTCACCGAGGCGGACGAACGCGTTCCAGATTTTGACGAAAATTACGTGTTCGACCCAGATACCACGCTCGCCATTCTTGCCGGCTTTGCGCATAACCGGCGCGTGATGGTGCAAGGGTATCACGGCACGGGAAAATCAACGCATATCGAACAGGTTGCCGCGCGGCTGAAATGGCCGTGCATCCGCATCAATCTGGATGCGCATATCAGCCGGATCGATTTGATCGGGCGCGACGCGATCGTGCTGCGTGATGGCGTGCAGGTTACCGAATTTCGCGAAGGCCTGCTGCCATGGGCATTGCAGACGCCGACAGCTTTGGTGTTTGATGAATATGACGCGGGCCGCCCCGATGTGATGTTCGTGATTCAGCGCGTTCTGGAGACAGAGGGCAAGCTGACACTGCTTGATCAAAACCGTGTCATTCGCCCCAATCCGTATTTCCGCATGTTCGCCACCGCCAACACGGTGGGGCTGGGCGATACCAGCGGGCTGTATCACGGGACGCAGCAGATCAATCAAGGTCAGATGGACCGCTGGAATATCGTTGTCGGGCTGAATTATCTTTCCGCCAAAACCGAAAGCGAAATAGTGCTGGCCAAGGCCGCCGGCACCGATCCGAAAGATGTCGACAAAATGATCAAGGTCGCCGATCTGACGCGGCAGGGCTTTATCGGCGGCGATATCAGCACCGTGATGAGCCCGCGCACCGTGCTGACATGGGCGCAGAATGCCGCAATATTCGGCGATATCGGCTTCGCCTTCCGCCTCAGCTTCCTGAATAAGTGCGATGAAGCCGAACGCGTCATGGTCGCTGAATATTATCAGCGCGTATTTGGCACCGAATTGCCGGAAAGCGTGGTAAGTAAAGCGAATTGACGTTTGTCGTAGCAGATGTTATAACGGTTGTATGAACAGGCCATTGAAGATCGTAAAAATCGGCAACAGCGCAGGAATTGTGCTGCCAAAGGAATTGTTGGCCAAATTACGGGTAAGCGAGGGTGATCAGTTGTTTACGCTCGAAACGCCGGAAGGTTTGCAGTTGACTGCACATGATCCGGAGTTTGCCTCAAAAATGAATATGGCCGAAAAGATCATGCGCGAAGATCGCGATATTTTGCACGTCCTGTCTAAATGAGCGCTTCAACAGTTGAGCCAATGTGGCTTGATATGCGCGATGCTATAGCAATACATGCACGTCAGTTGGCCGAGTTTGGCGGACCGCAAGGTATCAGGGACAAAAACCTGCTTGAAACAGCGCTGTCAAAGCCGGTTAACAAATGGCACTATGGCGATAAAGATCTTGCAAGTTTAGCTGCTGCCTATGGTTATGGGCTGGCGCGCAATCACCCGTTTGTCGATGGTAACAAACGCACAGCTTGGGTGCTCGCCCGGCTGTTTCTGATGGCGAATGATGTTAACATCGGCTTTGACAAGGCAGCAGCGATCAACACAATGGTTTCGCTCGCTGCTGGTGAACTTTCCGAGGACGAACTTGCCAGTTGGTTTCGCCAGCATCTGACGAAGTGATCCCTGCTTCACGTGGCGGGAAATTAAGCCTCGCTTATGCGGCGGCTTCTTCGTAACCTGCGCTGGTATGCTTGATCGCCCTTCCCTGCCGGATAGTGAACCACAGCCGTCTGCGCGCCGCCGGTGGTGGCAGCGGGCGGGCGGGCGCGGCGATGAAGCGCGGATCGCTACACCAGAAACGGATCACGATGGCTGGGACGAACGCCGGGCGTTTCGCGATGATGATGGCAGCCTGTATTGGCAGGACGGACATGGCCGGATTTACGACAGCGCCGATGCGCCTTATGCGGTTGGGGACGAACCCGACGAGGCTGCACCGAAGACGCGCCGATCTCGCTGGTGGTGGATATCACGCGGTCTGGGCGCGGCGGCATTGCTGTTCCTGATCGTACTGATCTGGCTGGCGGTTACTGCACCGCTTTCCAAATCGCTGCAGCCTATCGCACCGCCGCAGATAACGCTGACGGCAAGTGACGGAACGCCGATTGCCCGCAATGGCGCGATTGTGGATAAGCCTGTGGAAATTACCAAACTGCCCCAATATGTGCCGCAGGCATTTATGGCGATTGAGGATCGGAGATTTTATTCGCATTGGGGCATTGATCCGCGCGGATTGGGGCGCGCCTTCTGGTCCAATATGACCAGCGAGAGAACGCAGGGCGGAAGCACGATCACGCAGCAGCTGGCAAAGTTTACGTTCCTGTCGAGCGACCGCACATTGATCCGCAAGGCGCGTGAGCTGCTCATCGCATTCTGGCTGGAGGCGCGCCTGTCGAAGGATGAAATATTGGAGCGGTATCTTTCCAACGTATATTTCGGCGATAACGTTTATGGTCTGCGCGCGGCAAGCCTGCATTATTTCTACCGCCAACCCGAAAATCTGAAGCCGGAACAGGCGATCATGCTGGCCGGGCTGGTGCAGGCGCCGTCGCGATTTGCGCCCACCAAAAACTGGCAGCTTGCGGAAAAACGATCCAGGCTTGTGCGCGGTGCGATGGTGGATGCGGGATTTATGACGCAGCGCGAAATTGATGCGCTGCCTGCGCCGCGGCTGGATGCGCGGATCAAAAATACATTGCCGACGGGCACCTATTTTGCCGACTGGGCCATGCCGCAGGCGCGCGGTATCGCGGAACAGGGCTATGCCAAGCTGACGATGCAGACCACGCTGGACCGGCGGCTGCAGCAATTGGCACGGCGGGCCATATCGCGTTCCGTGCCCGGCGGGGCGGAGGCCGCGCTGGTGGCAATGCGGCCCAATGGCGAAATTGTCGCGATGGTTGGCGGGCGCGATTATCGCACATCGGCGTTCAACCGCGCAACGCAGGCCAAGCGGCAACCGGGGTCCACGTTCAAACTGTTCGTATATCTCGCCGCGCTGCAATCGGGAATGCGGCCCGACGATTTGATCGACAATAGCGAGATTACCCAAGGCAGCTATCGCCCGAAAAATGCGAGCGAAAAATACAGCGGCGATATCACATTGAATGAGGCTTTTGCCCGGTCAAGCAATGTGGCGGCGGTTCGCCTGTTCGGGCAAGTGGGCGATGACGCTGTAATTCGTGTAGCACGTGATCTGGGCGTGGCATCACCACTTGCGCCCGATGATCCCTCGCTGGCGCTGGGCACATCGACGATGACATTGATCGAATTAACGGCGGCGTATGCGGCGGTTTCAGCGAACAGCTATCCCGTGACACCGCGCGCTTTTGCAGGCGAAGAAGAAGGCTGGCTCGACTGGTTATTCAGCCCGGCGCGAAGCTTCGATGGCCGTGTGCGCGATGATATGCAGAGGATGCTGCGGTATGCAGTGAACAGCGGAACGGGCCGCGCGGCCCGGCTGCGTGTCGCCAATTACGGCAAAACGGGGACGAGCCAGAATAACCGCGATGCGATATTCGTGGGCTATGCTGGCGATCTGATTGTCGGCGTATGGGTGGGCAATGACGATAACAGCCCGCTTCGCGGCGTAAATGGCGGCAACGTGCCGGCGCGGATCTGGCGCAGCTTCATGGCATCTGCGGTGAAAGGTGCGGGCCAGCCTGCGCCGCGGCCAAAGCCACCGGCAAAATCCGACGGGCCGGTAAAGCCGCTCGACCTGCCGGAAATACCCGATCTGCCGGAACTGCCCGAATTGCCGCAGGAAATCCCGTTACCACAGGGCAATATCAACATTGGCGGACAAGACATTCGCGTGGACAACACAGATGGCCCAAGCGTGTCGACCGATGTCGATATCCAAGGCTTTCCCGTGAATATCCGCGTGAACCGTGACGGCGTGAATGTGCGCCAGCGCGAACGCGAACGTGCGCGCGAATAGCCCGGCGTGAAGCCTGAACATCCGGCACGCGCAGGCACGGCACCCCCCCTACCCCAAATACCACTTTTCATGAGCGCGCCAACTCGGCTAAACATGCCCCATGGCAGACAGAACACCGCTCGATGAATTAAAATCCGTACTGACAGGGACAGCGCGGGCGATCGCACATGACGAGGAAATCGAGGTCGCTTTTACGGCCGACACGCCAACGCAGGTGGGTAGCAATCTGAAAGTGCCGATGCCGGGCCGCAGCTTGCCGGCAGATCAGGTGGCGGAAGCACGCGGATTTGCCGATAGCTTTGCCCTGCGCCTGAAACATCACAACGCTGCACAGCATGCTGCAAACCGGCCGAGCGAGGCCGTTGCCGGAGCCAGCTTTGACGCGATTGAAACCGCGCGGATAGAGGCGTTGGGCGCGCGGGGCATGGACGGGATTGCCGGCAATCTGAATACTGCGCTGGAACTGAGGATGCGCACGGACCCGATAAGCCGTGCCAACGATGCCAGCGAAGTGCCGATATCAACGGCATTGTCGCTGATCACCCGCGAAAGGCTGACCGGGCAAAGCGTGCCGCAGAGCGCCGCGGCGGGCGTTGATATGCTGCGCGAATGGATTGAGGAGAAAGCGGGCGGCGATCTTGATGCGCTGGGGCTAGCGCTCGACGATCAAGGCGCATTTGCCGCATTAATGCAGTCCATGCTCGAACATCTGGAATTGACCGAAGGCGATATCGACCCGTCCGATGACGACGGCAGCGATGAAGACAATGATGACGGCGAGGACGAGGAATCCAGCGAAGACGAACAAGACGGCGGCGAAGCTGACAACAGCGATCAGCGTGCGCAACCCGAAGAAGGCGACGGCGAGGAAAGCGAAGGCGACGGCGAACCTGCCGACATGGACGGCGAGGATGCCGACATGGATGATATGGGCGAGGATGGAATGCAGCCCGTCAATCCGCAGCGCCGCAATTGGGACGATGCGCCGCCATCCAGCTATGCCGCCTACACCGACAAGCATGACGAGGTGATAACCGCGCTGGAACTGGCCGATGAGGATGAGCTTGACCGGCTGCGCGATTATCTCGATCAACAGCTTGCACCGCTGCAAAGCGCGGTCACCAAGCTTGCCAACAGATTGCAGCGCCGTTTGATGGCACAGCAGAACCGCAGCTGGGATTTCGATCAGGAAGAAGGCATATTGGATGCGGCACGGCTGGCCCGCGTGGTAACAGCGCCCGGCCAGTCGCTATCCTATAAAATAGAGCGCGACACCGAATTTCGCGACACCGTCGTTACGTTGTTGATCGACAATAGCGGATCAATGCGTGGGCGGCCGATCAGCATCGCTGCGATTAGCGCGGATATTATGGCGCGCACGCTGGAACGCTGCGGCGTTAAAACAGAGATACTAGGCTTCACCACCCGAGCGTGGAAAGGCGGTCAGGCGCGCGAGGAATGGCTGGGCCACGGGCGGCCCGCCAATCCGGGGCGGCTTAACGATCTGCGCCATATTATCTACAAGAAAGCCGACGAGCCATGGCGGCATGCCAAGCGCAATTTAGGCCTGATGATGCGCGAGGGATTGCTGAAAGAAAATATTGATGGTGAGGCGCTGCTATGGGCGCACAGCCGCCTGATGGCGCGGCCCGAAGAACGCCGCATCATGATGGTGATATCCGACGGCGCACCCGTTGATGATAGCACGCTATCGGTAAACAGCGGCGGCTATCTGGAACAGCATCTGCGCAAAGTAATCGAATGGATCGAAACCCGAAGCCCCGCACAATTGGTGGCGATCGGCATCGGTCATGATGTGACGCGATACTATAAACGCGCCGTGACGATCATGGACGCAGAACAGCTTGGCGGCACAATGATCGAACAGCTCGCCGGATTGTTTGATGAAGAGTGAGGGTTAGCTTACCGTTGACCTCTATCATAAGTTGCTTATGCTGAGTCGCAGCTGAGGAAAAGGGTCGCATGTTTTTACTACTGTTTTCGGCGTTGCAACCTGCGCTGGACGTTCCAAACACTTCATCTGTTGCTGAAGCAGCGGCAGTTGATGCCGCGCCTGCTCTACCAGTATCTGGCGAATCAGAGATAGTAACCATACCTAAACTGTATCCGGTGGTCATTTCCATCGACAAGGAAGTCGGCTCCAAAGTTAGCACGTCCAAAGATTTCTTCCCGATTAGTTTGGCGCAACCAGTCATCATAAATGGCACGGAGATTATCCCAGCTGGCACCAAAGGTGTCGGCCAAGTTGTTCATGCTAAAAAAGGTGGCTTCGGCGGAAGCGCTGGCGAGCTTGTATTGGCGGCGCGATATTTAGAATTTGCGGGAAAGAAGATCCCGCTGCGCAGTTTTGAATTTATTGAGGCCGATGACGAACGGTTGGCCCGCGGAAAAGATAACACAGAATCTGCAATGATAGCGTCTATGATAATAGCACCGCTCGGCTTTCTAATCGGCGGCGGCAATACGATTGTTCAGCCAGGTAGGCTTGCTGATGCAAAACTACGCGAAGATACTGAATTGCCAGCCATTACACCGGCCGCGCCCAAGGTAGCGGTGCCTGAAGCAGAGGCTGCGACAACTAACACAGAAGTAGATAACGAGGATGAGGAGTAGAGATTATGGGTAGTAAATTTATAATGGCGGCATTTCTGGCCGCATCGCTAACAGCGCCGACAATGGTATCGGCCAAAAGCAGTAAGAAAACTGTATCAACATATGAAATTCCAACCCCGCCAGAGGGCCAGGGCCAGATAATCTTTTATCGTACCGGCGCAATGATGGGTGCGGCGCTTGGTTGCTCCGTCAACAAAGACGGCGAGCGGCTGAGCTCGCTAGGGCTAGGCAAATATTTCCGCTATATCACCACGCCTGGTGAGCATACCTTCATGGCGAAAAGCGAAGCAAAAGATTTCGTGACGGTCGAAGTCGAGCCGGATGAAACCGAATTTGTGCGCTGTAAAATCAAAATGGGCTTTATGGTAGGTCGGCCGAACTTGGGCCCAAGCTCCGAAAAAGAGTTTCGCAAAAAGTATAAAAAGCCAAAGCTGGTCGACGCCGATGATATGACCGATGAAATCCGCGCGATTAACTATCCCGAACTGGCGGACGCAGAAGACGCGGTAGAAATCGAAGGCGATGAAATGGAGGCAGCTAACGCGGTGGAGGCTGAGGTTGAGGCTGAGGCAGCTAACGCGGTGGAGGCTGAGGTTGAAGCTGCAACTGCGGCTGAAACCGGAACACGGGCCGGCGCGGACAGCGCAGGTGAAGTTGTCGCCCCCGATCCTGAGGTTGATTCGGCAGAGGCCGTTGCCGAACCCACAATATAAAGTATCTTTGCCATGACCCCAACCGAAGCCGTCACATCGCGCCGGTCGGTTCGGCAATTTATTGACAAGCCCGTAGAGCGCGAGAAGCTCGAGCGCGTGCTGGCAAAGGCGCAATATGCGGCATCGGGCGGGAATACGCAGCCATGGTCGGCGATCATTGTGACGGGCGATCGGCTCGCCGATATCACCGCAAAGGTCAAAGCAAAGGCAAAGACCGCGCCTGCGGGGGAAGGCGGCGAATATGCGATCTATCCTGCCGAGCTTGATGGCCGGTATGAGGTGCAGCGGCGCGCGATTGGAAAGGCTATGTTCGACAGCGTCGGGCTGGCGCGCGAAAATAAGGCCGGGCGTATTGCGCAGATGTTCAAAAACTGGGACGGGTTCGGCGCGCCGGTGCAGCTGTTCACATACTGCCCCCGATATATGGGCCCGCCGCAATGGAGCGATATGGGCATGTGGCTGCAAACCGTCATGATCCTGTTGCGCGAAGAGGGGCTGGATAGCTGCGCGCAGGAAATATGGGCGATGTATGGCACCTATATGCGTGCGCTGCTGAATATCGATGACGATCATATCTTTTTCTGCGGAATGGCAATCGGCTACCGCGACGAAGATGATCCGATCAACAATTTTGAACGGCCGCGCCAGCCGATTGACGATGTCGTGCAGTGGGACGGGTGGTGAAGGCTTGACCTTCCCTGCCCCTTCGCGCAACGCTTCGCGCGATGACGGACCTGAAATTATTTAACAGCCTGACGCGCAAACTGGAAACGTTTCAACCTGTCCATGACGGTGAAGCGCGCGTCTATACCTGCGGGCCGACGGTGTATAATTATCCGCATATCGGCAATATGCGCGCCTATGTTTTTGCCGATACGCTGGGCCGTGCGCTATCCTTTTCAGGCTATGATCTCAATCATGTGATCAACATTACCGATGTGGGCCATCTTACCGATGATGGCGATGCGGGCGATGACAAGATGGAAAAGATGGCGCGGGAAAAAGCGCAGAGCATCTGGGACATTGCGCAGCATTATACCGATGCGTTCAAGGCCGATGTCGAGGCGCTTAATATCCGCGAGCCAGCGCGCTGGTCCGTCGCCACCGATTATGTGCCGGCAATGATTGAATTTGCGAAAAGCATCGCGGACAAGCATTGCTATGAATTGGACAGCGGATTATATTTCGATGTCTCGACGGTTGACGATTACGGCCGCCTCGCCCGTGCGGCAACCGAAGAAAGCGCCAATGAACAAGAAGGCCGGATCGAGGCTGTTGCGGGCAAGCGCAACGCCGCGGATTTTGCGATCTGGCGCAAAACTCCGGATGGCGAAACACGGCAGATGGAATGGGACAGCCCGTGGGGGCCGGGCGCACCGGGCTGGCATCTGGAATGCAGCGTGATGTCAAAAGAGCTGCTCGGCTTTCCGTTCGACATCCATACCGGCGGCATTGACCACCGCGAAATCCACCATGCCAATGAGATCGCACAGAATCAGGCGATTGAAGGATATGGCGCGGGATGCGGCGGTTTGGACTGTGCTGAACATTCGGGCGCAAATATCTGGATGCACAATAATTTCCTGATCGACCGTGCTGGTAAGATGAGCAAATCTTCAGGCGAATTTTTGCGTATACAGCTGCTCATC
>ENA-ORXU01002124-ORXU01002124.1-marine-metagenome-genome-assembly--contig:-NODE-2124-length-14042-cov-3.133405_pt1 | contig 14042 bp, 12 predicted proteins | sample MGYA00237869_ERZ511484 | MGnify/ENA metagenome assembly ERZ511484
GCTTTCCTGAGGTCGCGACAGCTCCAGTACCAGAATGCCGTCCGTCTCGCTCACGACGCGCTCGACCATTTCCGCCGAGGAGGGGTCGATCCAGTGCGCATCTTCCAGCACGACCAGCATGGGCTTCCGGAACGTCGCGATCCGCGCGCGGCAGGCGGCGAGCACTTGCGCGCGACCATCCATTCCCGCGTCGATCTCTCCGGTCAGCACGCGATGCAGCGTGGTGGCGTGGGGCGATGCCGATACGTCCTCGACGCCGAACCAGCCCGCGATCTGGCTGTCTGCGGGCTTCGCATCGCGGATCAGGCCGAAGGCGGTCCATCGCTCGATGGTCCGGCGCAGGCAGGCGAACGGCGTATTGCGATCCCGCAAGGTGCCGCCGATTCCGATGATGCGATCCTGCCCGATATCGTTCGACGACAGGAACGCGGAGGCCAGTGCCGATTTGCCCATCCCCGGCTCGGCGATGACCGCGATTCGCGCGCTGCCGCTCTCCTGCACCCGCTTCCAGATGGCGTGGAGCCGCTCCAGTTCGTCCTTGCGCCCCAGCAGCGGCGACCGGCGTTCGGGGATGACCGGCGACGTCACCCGGCGGCGCAGGACATGGAAGGCCTCCACGGGTTCCGAGAACCCCTTCAGTTCCTGCTTGCCCAGACTGTCGATCTCGAACGCCCCGACCACCAGCGCCGCCGTCCGGGCGCTGATCGCGACGCCGTTCTTCGGGGCGACCTGTTCGAGGCGGGCAGCCAGATTCGGCACCGCCCCGGTCAGGGCATGGCGGTCGCGGGTCTGCCCCGCGCCCATGTCCCCGATCAGCACGCGGCCCGTATGCAGCGCGACCCGCGTCGCGATCTCCACGCCATACTGGCGCCGGAAACTGTCCTTCGCGTTTGCGATGGCTTCCACGATATCGAGCGCCGCATCGGTCGCGTGCATCGCCGCGCTTTCGCTGGCCTTGGGATAGCCGAACTGGGCGAGCAGCCCGTCGCCCAGATACTGTCCGATCGTGCCGTCGCGCGCTTCGATCGCTTCGGCGCAGATATGCTGATAGCGGCGCAGGATATCGCGCAGGTCTTCGGTGTCGAGTTGATTGGACAGCGCCGTCGATCCCACGAGATCGCAGAACATCACGGTGATCTGCCGGTGCTCCGCGCCCGGATCGCGTAGGGCTTCGGTCCGGCTGACGACCGGCGCGCCGCAGAAGGAGCAAAACCGTCCATGGATCGGTACCGCTTCGCCACAGGAGGCACAGGGATGGGTCTCGGGCTGCATGAAGATACGGGCACTCGCGGGTCACGGGTAAGCTGGTTCAATCGTTGCAAACTACACCACATTCCACAGGATTGACACCCACCAGTCGCCCGAAACGTGCGCGACTATCCACCGCTATCAACCTGGCAGGATCGTCCGCTCGGGCGGCACGGTCAGGGACAGGGGGGTCGGGAAGCCGCCCGTCCTCCTCCCCGAGCACCGGATCGAGACGATCCGCCCCGGCACCCGTGGCGATTGCCGCGCGCTCGTGATCCACTGTACCGTTGACGTGGATATCTCCGATGCCGTCGACGGACTCCCCGATCCGCCCCGCCTTGTTCACGATGGTTTTCGGCAGGTCGAGCGCGAGGACATAGAACGGCAGCGACACCGTGACCGGCACGAAGACCTGATCGCGTCGGCTATAGCGCCGGACGAAGCGAAACGGCGTCTGGTCGGGTGTCGCCATGCCCGCCTCCGACGCATGGCCTCCGCTATGCGGATCGCCCATGCCCGGCGAGCATGACGACGGCATCTGACGAGCGACAGGCGTTTTGTGATGGCGAAGGGGTTCCCGGCCCGAGCCGGGAACCGCACGGCGTCACGACAGCGACACGCCCACGTAGAGGCTCCGCCCGTCCCGCTCGATCCGCAGCAGAACCGCGTCGCCGGTATTGTCCACCAGCGCGCTCTGCACCTCCTCGGGCGAGGTGACGATGCGGTCGGCGACCTGCATGATGACATCGCCCCGCTCGATTCCGGCAGAGCGCGCCGCACTCCCCGGCTCTATCGAGATCACCTCAACCCCGCCCTGCGCCGGGGCGAGCGTGACGCCCAGATTCGGCGCGGCGGAGGCCATCATCGGCGTGGTGACGATGGCGGCAGGGGCCAGCGACGCCTCGCGTTCGCGGGTGCCGACGGTCAGATAGAGCGTCTGCCGCGCCCGGTCGCGCATGATCTCGACCGGTACGCTGGCACCGGGCTGGGTGCGCGCCACGAAGCGGGGCAGGTCGCGGCCCTTTTCCAGAGGCCGGCCATTGAACGACAGGATCACGTCTCCCTCGCGCAGCACGCCCACGGACGGCCCCTCGGCAGAGACCGTCGAGACGATCGTGCCTTTCGCTTCGGGCAGGTCGAGCGCGCTCGCGATGGCGTCGGTCACGGGCTGGATGCCCACGCCGATCCAGCCGCGAGAGACCGTGCCGTCATCGCGCAGATCGTCGATGATCCGCGAAACGATGCTCGACGGCACCGCGAAGCCGATCCCGACCGATCCGCCCGTCGGCGAGAAGATCGCGGTATTCATCCCCACGACTTCCCCGCGCATGTTGAACAGCGGCCCGCCGGAATTGCCCCGGTTGATGGAGGCGTCCGTCTGGATGTAGTCCACATACGGACCGCCCACCCGGATATCGCGGCCCTTGGCCGAGACGATCCCGCGCGTCACCGTGCCGCCGAGGCCGAAGGCATTGCCCACCGCGACGACTTCCTCGCCCACGCGCAGACCGGCGGAATCGCCGAAGGTCACGAACGGCAGGGCAAAGCCCGACTCGATCTTGATGAGGGCCACGTCGGTCGCCTTGTCCGAGCCGATGACGGTCGCATCGAATTCCCGTTCGTCCGACAGCGCGACCTTGATGCTGTCGGCATTGGCGATGACGTGGTGATTGGTGATGACATAGCCTTCGGGGCTGAAGATGAACCCCGACCCCAGCGAGCGCGAGGGTTCGGCATCGCGGTATCCGCGCCCGCCGGGCATCCCGCCGAACCGCTTGAAGAATTCGTTGAGCGGATGGCCTTCGGGCAGATCGGGCATTCCACCGGCCACGGAGGCTTCGGGGGCGGCCTGTTCGGTGAAGATATTGACGACGGCGGGGCTGACCCGCTCGGCCAGATCGGCATAGACCATGCCATGGGCTTCGGCACGAGGCGTCAGGGACGGCGCGGCGACCAGCATCGCGGCGGCAACGACCGCAGGAATGAATTTCATCGTGGTGAACCTCCAGTTGCAGACATGCGGTTCCATCTGGACACGGATCGGGGCGATTTCTGGACGGAGTCTTGGATAAACCGTCCTGCCCCGTCACATTTCGGTGTCGGGGCGATGGCGGGATCGTTCCGCATCCTGAAACCGCGACCGGTTGCCAAGCGTAGCGAATGCTACAAGTCTCTGACCAGGACCAACCCGGAGGATGCCCCGTGAAGACCATCCGTACCCTTGCCGCCGCCTGCCTGATCGTGGCCTCGTTCGCCATGCCCGCCCATGCCGACGATGCGGAGGGCGTCGCCGAGGCGCGGGCCGTCATCCAGTCGCAGCTCGACGCCTTCGTCGCGGAATCCGCCGAGGATGCCTATGAATTCGCCGCTCCGAATATCCGCAGCATGTTCCCCTCGGCCAAGGTCTTCGGACAGATGGTCAAGCGCGGCTATCCGATGGTCTGGAGCCCGGCGGACACGGAGTTTCTCGATGCGAAGAAGCGCGGCGACGGCATCGTCCAGCGCCTGCGCGTCATCGACCGCAAGGGCCGCGCCCATATCGCGGAATACATGATGGTCCAGGTAGACGGCGAATGGCGCATCGCCGGGGTCAGCATCACCCGCGACATGACGTTCGGTGTGTAAGCGCCCATTCTCGGTGTCATGCCCTCGAAGGAGGGCATCTCGCACCGTCGCGTCGGATGCCCGTCTTCACGGGCATGACGAGGCCCGTTACCGCGCGAGCGACGCCACCACCGTATCCGTTTCCGGCGCGAAGCGGAAATGCCCCACGGGGGTCGACAGGGTGATGAGATCGTCCTTGCGGACCCCGGCCCCGAGATTATGCACCACCAGCGGATATCCCGAGCGCGGATCGCGGTCGGAGACGACGATGCCCACATGCGGCTCGTTCCCGCTCAGCCGCCAGGTCAGCACGTCACCGGGCTGGAAATCCTCGGGCGAGGTGCCGATGGGGATCGACGCGCCGGTGCGCTCGAAGAACGCTTCCATATTGACGACCCGGCGATGGTCGATATTCGGATCGGCTTTCTTCAGGCCGTAGATGCGTTTGCTCGGATAGGCCCGGAAGGCGCGTTTCATGTCCTCGTGGATCAGGCTCTGCAGGTCGATCCCCAGCTTGCGATAGCTGCGGATGATGACATCGCTGCACACACCGGTGGATTCGTCCACGTCGCCCCAGGGATAGCCGATCTTCACGTAACGGGCATCGTAGCGGATGCTCGGGTTCAGGCGCGACAGGGCCGCATCTTCGAGCTTCATCCCGAAGGCGGGCGTGAAGTTCGAGCGGACCTTCGGCTTCAGCCCCCCGGCCCGGAGGGCGGCGTTGCGGCGATATCCCTTGCGCGCGTGCTGGCGGATTTCGGCATTGGAGGTCCGGCGTCCGTTGCGCCCGTCCTGCGGATCGTCGCGAATCGGAGCCATCGCGCGCGACAGCGGCGCGGCGCGACCCGGTTCGGCCATGACATAGGCCGGGGCCGCGACCGGCGCGGGGGAGCGGGCATCGAGATCGCCCAGCGGCGTATACTGCGCCGGATCGGGCCGTGCGAAGGCCATCGGCTTCGGTGCGGGCGACGGGGCAGCGGTCTCGACCGGCTCGTAGGCGGGTGCGGCCTTCACCGGCTCGTAGGATGGCACGGCCACGGTCTCGACGGAATCGTAGCGCGGCGGGGCCACGGTCTCCACCGGTTCGTAGGGAGCCTGCGGCGCGGCGACCGATTCGGTCGTATAGCGCGGCACCGATTGCACGGGTGCGTCCTGCAAAGGTGCCCCCTGCAAAGGGGCGTCCTGCACCGGTGCGGCCCGAACGGGCGCGACGGGCGCAGGTGCGTACCGGGGCAGGGCCGCGACCCGCTCGGGCAGATCCGACGCGGTCTTGGGCGCCACGATCGGCGGCGCAGCCTTCGTCACGGTCTTGTCCGGTGCGGGCGTCGTCGAGCCGATCCCCGGTATGTCCTTCGTTCCGGCACACCCGGCCAGCGTTCCCGCCAGCCCGACTGCTCCGATGAAACGGATCGCGTTCATCGCTTTGATTCCCTGCTATCTGTCACCACACGTCCCCTTTTTCATACAGGGGTTACGTTTCGCAAAAGTCAGTAAGAATGGTTAGCGCCTACCATGCGCGTTCACAATGGCACAATGTACCATGACTTCGAACGATCGCGTGTTCGGCTCACCGGAGGCCCCGCGACTGTCGGTCTCTGGGGTTCATCCTGCCTTCGGCTTCTTGCGATAGGGCGGTTTCTTGCCGGCGGCGGCGGGCTTCTTCGGCTTCGTCGGCGGGCGGGCGGGCGGCCCCTTGCCATCCTTGGGCGGGCGGGGGCGGAACGGCTTTTTCGTCAGGGGAGGGCGCGGGCCGGTCCCGGCGGGGGGTTCGCCCTTGGCACGGCGCAGGGTGATGCCCTTCTCCACCTCGCCACCGGGGCCGAGGCTGGCCACCAGCGCATCGACCTTGCCCTCGGAAATCTGCACCCAGCTTTCGGTATCGAGTACCCGGATCGCGCCGATATCGGCCCCCGTCACCGCTTCACTGCGGCAGACGATGGGCAGGATGCGGCGCGGCTCGGCCCCGGTGGCCCGTCCGATGGGCAGCGTGAACCAGACCGACGGCCCGAAATCTTCCTTCAGCCGTTTCGGCGGGCGCTCGCGCAGTTCCTGCGCGGCATCGAGCGGAATGACCGACAGGTCTTCCGGCGCGGATTGCCGCGCGCGCGACAGGCGCAGCACGGCGGCGGCGATCTGCTCGGGCGCGTGTTTCGCGGTCAGGTTCTCGACGAAATCGCGTTCCTCGTCCGTCACCGCCTCGTCCCAGATCGGGTCGGACAGCAGCCGCTCCTCGTCGCGGGCCAGCACATCCTCCACGCTCGGCGGATGCAGCCATTCGGCCTCGACCTTCGCGGTCTGCAACAGGCGCTCGGCCTTGCGGCGGAAATTCCCCGGCACGATCAGCGCGGAGACGCCCTTGCGTCCCGCGCGCCCGGTGCGCCCCGAGCGGTGCAGCATCGTCTCGCCATTGGTCGGCAGTTCGGCATGGACCACCAGATCGAGGCGCGGCAGGTCGATCCCCCGCGCCGCCACATCCGTCGCCACGCAGACCCGCGCCCGCCCGTCGCGCATGGCTTGCAGGGCATTGGTCCGTTCCGCCTGGGACAATTCGCCCGACAGGGCCACGACCGAAAATCCCCGGTTCGAGAACCGCGTCGTCAGGCGCGAGACCGCCGCCCGCGTGTTGCAGAAGACCAGCGCGTTCTGCGCCTCGTAATAGCGCAGCACGTTGATGACCGCGTTCTCCGCATCGCGCTTGGTCACGACATAGGCGCGATAGGCGATGTCCGTATGCTGCTTGCGTTCGGCGGAGGTCGAGATGCGCTCCGCATCGCGCTGATACCGCTTGGCCAGCATCGCGATGCCGCGCGGCACGGTGGCCGAGAACATCAGCGTCCGGCGATCTTCCGGGGCCGCCCCGAGAATGCGCTCCAGATCGTCGCGAAAGCCCATGTCGAGCATCTCGTCCGCTTCGTCCAGCACCACGGCGCGGATATCATCCAGATCGATGGAGCCGCGATCGATATGATCGCACAGCCGTCCGGGGGTGGCCACGACCACATGCGCCCCGCGTTCCAGTGCGCGGCGCTCGGTCCGCATATCCATGCCCCCGACGCAGGAGGCGATCACCGCCCCGGCCTCGTCGTAGAGCCATTCCAGCTCGCGGCGCACCTGCAACGCGAGTTCGCGGGTCGGGGCGATCACCAGCGCGAGCGGGCTTTCGGCAGGGCCGAACTTGATCCGCTCGCCCAGCAGGGTCGGCGCGATGGCCAGCCCGAAGCCCACCGTCTTGCCCGAGCCGGTCTGGGCCGACACCAGCAGGTCGCGCTCCTCCAGTCCGGGGGCGGTCACGGCCTCCTGCACGGGCGTCAAGGATTCGTAACCACGCTTGGCAAGCGCATCGGCAAGGGTCTGGATCACGGGGGCTCACTCGTGCGGGGGCGGGAAAGCCTGTTCCCTAGGAGGTTAACGCACGAAAGTACAGCGGAAGCGCCCTCTGTCGATCTGTATACGGATAAATTGGGCGCAGATCGGCCCGTCATGCCGCAACCCAGTCGGGCCTCGGCTCCTCCAGCACCCAGAGCGCCAGATCGTTCAGGCCCGCGAGCATCTCGTCGACCGCGCGTTTCCCGCGCTCCCGATGCCCCGGCGGACGACCGGGCCGCATCGGCTTGGTCTTCCAGTTCCCGGCCTGCTTGCGCCGCGCGATGATCCGCATCAGCCGCCGCGCCTGCCCCGGCAGGTCGTCGAGCGCCCGTCGCATCGCCGCGATCCGGCGGCGCAGGCGGGCCGCGTCCAGTTCGTCCTCATCCGTCGGCACGGCCGGTTGCGCCGGAGGCACCCATTCGTCGAAGAACCCGATATTCGGCTCCCGGCCCCGACGACGCCTGCGCCTTGGACCGAGCGCCCGCCTCGGATCGAACAGCCCGAAGGCCGGAACGCTTTCCGACCCGGAATCGCCACGCGGGACCGGCCCCGACGGCCCGGCGCGCTTGCCGACGACGGGCGGCTCCATCTTGCGCGTCAGGATCACGATCAGCCGCCGCAGACAGGCTTCCGACGGCAACAGCAGTTCCAGCACCCGCCGCTTCGCCGCCCGCGCGATCACCCCGCCTTCCGGCAGCATCCCGAGCATCACCGCCACCAGCCCCAACAGGGCCGCCCGGTTCCGCTCCAATACATCCTGCCAGTTCATCCGGTGTCGATCTCTCGTTGGCGATGGACAAGAACGAACCATAAACGAATGCGATTTGCAACACCGCGCGCTCGTTGGCTTTTTTCCCTCCCGATTTTTTCGTCATTCCGGCGAAGGCCGGAATCCAGTCTCGCGAAGGTGTTGGGCAGCAATGTGCAAAACGCTGTGCTGGATGCCAGCCTTCGCTGGCATGACAGCGTCCGTCACGTCGGTAACTCAACCGCCTTCCCCTCACCCCCGAACGCTGGCATGATGGCGGTGGGGTATTGTTTGGGACCGGCTATGACGAACCATCTGTAACCGTCGCGGATCAATTCCGCAGGAATGACGGTCGTCAAGGCCCCTGCCCTACGGCCTCACGATCCGCACGTTGCCGATATCCACCGCCGGGGCCGTCCCCGCATCGCGGTTCGGCACGAAATCCACGCCGATCTCCCCGCCGTCGAACAATCCCGCCTCGATCTGCCGGTTCAGCAATCCCGTGATGTCGAAGGTACTCGGCTCGTCGCTCATGTTCTGGGCGAACGGCGCGAAGATGCCGGCGAAATACGGGCCGCGCGGGTCGGGCGCCGCGCCCTCGGGCAGGTTGACGTAGAGCGCGTACCAGATGCCGGGGGGCGCCTCGAAATCGATGTCTTCCAGTTGCAGCAGCACCGGCTCGTCCGACACCATGTCGCTGCGGAACGGGGCCATGGGATCGACGGCGAAGGAGGCGAGCGGCTGGATGCCGCCGGATTCGAGCGAATCGAAGACCGGAACGGGGATCGGTGCCGGTTTCAGTTTCAATGCGGCCTTTCCCCCGCCCAGCCGTACGCGCCCGCCCTCGGCGAGCATGGTCTCGGCCACGCGCAGGGCGGGCACCGCGCCCGTCTCCGTCCCGGCGCGGGCGAACAGTGCCTGAGGCGCGCTCAGCCCGGCACTGGCCACCATGAAGGCGATACCGGGATCGATCCCCGGCGGTGCCGCCGGTTCGTCGTCGTAGCGATAGCCGAGCTGGTTCTGCGGATCGAGCGCATCGGCCCCCCGCGCGGTCACGAACTGCCCCGTTTCGTCCACGAAGGAGAACGGCGTGTTCAGGAAGGCGTTGGTCGTCGGGTTGCTGCGCCCGTTGCCCTGCGCGATCCAGCGGCTCCACAGCCGGTCGATATTGGCGTGGTGCAGCCAGAAGATCGGGTCTTCCCCCGCCGTCGCCGGATCGGCCATCGCCCCGCCGATCTCGACATGGATCACGTTATGGGGCTGGTTCTCCAGCGCCGCCGAAAAGAACGGGCGCGCAAAGCGCAGGGTCTGCAGCGCCGTGGCGGCGCTCGCCACGATGGGGTTGATCGCCTGCCCCCCGTTGATGCCCGGATTGCGCCGCGCCTCGAACAGGGCATTGCCGAATTGCTGGCGGAAGGCGGGGGGCAGGCTGTTCTGCCCCGGCACCGAATAATCCCAATAGGGCAGGGCGAAGGACGGATCGCCCGAGGCCTGCCGCAGGATACGCTCGAAGAAATGCACGTAGAGCCGGTGCCAGCTCAGGAAATCGTCGCTCACATGGCGGCAGGTGCCCCAGGGCGCGCCGAAGGGCGGCAACCCCCCGCCCCGCACGATGCCATGGATGCGCGCCTGATAGTTCCAGCTCGTCGGGTCATCGTCGGCCCGTGCGCGCATCACCTCGATGCCCCGCCGCATGGAGGCCATCTCCGGCCCGTCGGCGGCGAGCGAGAAGACGTTGCGGCGCACGGCGATGCCGGGGGTCTCGCCGAAGGGATCGTCGTCCCCGCCCCCCGTCTGCGGCGGACAGGGATTGCAACCGGGATCGACCGGATTGACGGGGTCCACCGGCTCCACGGGATCGGTCGGCGTGAAATCCGTCTCCCACCAGTTCGGCGGCAGGTCGTCGAGACTGCCCAGACTCACGAATTCCTGCCCGATCGCCGTTCCGGTGGCGACCCCCGCCGCTGCCCCGGTTGCGGTTCCGGCGAGAAAGCTGCGGCGCGAGAGGGAACGGGTCGGCGGTTTGCGGGACATGACGATAATCCTTTACTGGGAAATGGTGATGCTCACTCGGTTTCGGCCATGAGGGACGCGATCCTCGGAATCGGGTCGGGCTTGCGGACGGGCAGGGGGGCCTCCCAGCCCCGCTGGGGATGCAGCCGGGGCAGCGGGCTGCGGCGCACCGACCGCTCGGCGGCATGGAGGCTGTCGCATTCGAACAGTTGCGCATCGTAGAGGCGCGCCCGCGCGTCCACGGCCCCCGCCGCCTTCTTCAGCCAGCCGATCTGCCGCCAGCGCCCGGCGCGATAGCCGCCATGCCCCTGATGATAGGCCAGGTAATGCTCCCGCGCGTCGATCCCGGCAAAGCCCAGCGTGTCGCGCGACTTGTCCATGTACCAGCCGACGAAATCGATGGCATGGGCATAGTCGTCGCGCCGTGCGTCTTCCGCGCCCGTCTCGTCGAGATACCAGCCCCATGTCCCGTCGAGCGCCTGACTGAACCCGTAGGCCGTCGAGATCGGCTTGCCCTCGAAGATCCACCAGCCTTCCTTGCGGGGGGGCCGCGCCTGCGCCCGGAACGAGCTTTCGCGCCAGACGATCGCCAGCATCGTGGAGGGCGGCACGTCCCATTTGCGGGCAGCGGCGCGCGTGGCGCGATACCATCCGGGGCGTTCGTCGCGGATGGTGCAGGCATCCGCCAGATCGGTCGGGGGCGGCAGTTCCTCGTGTCCCTGCCGGGCAACGTGAAGAACCCCTCCCAGAAGGACGGTCACGAGCAGCAGCAGGAGGGCGATGCGCTTCATGCCATTTTGATACGCCCTGCGGAACCTTTCGTAAACCTACAAGATGAGCCAGAGGATCGCGGGCAGGGCCAGCGCCACCATGACCGTCGAGACCATGACCAGTTGCGCCACCTCCGCCGGGCTGCGCCCGTAGCGTTCGGCCAGCATGTAGGTCGTCACCGCGACCGGCGTGATCGCCTGCAGGATGAACACGTCCGTCGCCAGCGCCGACAATCCCGCCATCCGCGCCACCAGCACGGCCAGTACGCCGCACAGCACCAGCTTGAACGCCGACAGCGCGATGGCCCGCATCGGGAAGACCGCCGGCAGGGTCGCGATCGACGCCCCGAGTGCCATCAGCAACAACGGGATCGCCGGTTGCCCCGCCAGCGTCAGGGCATTGTCTATCCACTGCGGCAGGTCGATCTCCGCCCAGGAGAACAGCGCCCCGAAGATCGCCGCGTGCAGCAGGGGCTGGCGCAGCGCCCTGAGCGGTGATGCCTCCCCCGACACCAGCCACAGCCCGAAGGTGAATTGCAGCACGATGGTCGCCGCGAAGATCACGATGCCATAGACCAGCCCCTGCTCCCCGAAGGCGAACAGGCACAGCGGCAACCCCATATTCCCGGTATTGGCCGAGACCAGCGGCAACAGGTAATCCCGCTGCTTCATCCTCATCCGCCACACCGTCAGCGCGAACACCGCCGCCAGCACGACATAGAGCGCCACCGTCGCCCCCGCGAGCGCGCGGAACACTGCCGGTTCGAAGCGTGTGCCCGCCATCGTCCCGAAGACGAGACAGGGCATCGCGAATTCCATGGCCAGCCGCGTGATGAACGCGATGTCGAAGGCCCAGCCCCGCTTCATCCAGAAGAACCCGAACCCCGCGAGGATGAACACGGGAAAGACCACTTCCAGTATCGCGCTGCCGATCATGCTACCGCCCCGTCCTAAAATCGTTCACCCTACGTCCCGATTCGACGCCGTGGCGCGCTGGACAGGTCTCTGGCAAGGGTTTATGAATTGTTTATGAGGCATGAGCGAGAGACGATGACAATGGAACAATCCATAAGGCTTGCACAGTACAAGCTCGGACAGGTGGTGCGCCATCGTCATTACGAGTTTCGCGGCGTCGTCTTCGACGTCGATCCCGCCTTCCAGAACACCGAGGAATGGTGGCAGTCCATCCCCGAGGAAGTGCGCCCGAGCAAGGACCAGCCCTTCTATCACCTGCTGGCCGAAAACGAGACGAGCTACTACGTCGCCTACGTCTCCGAACAGAACCTCATCCCCGACGAAACCGGCGAGCCGGTCGAACACCCCGAAATCCACGAATTCTTCGGCGAGCTGTCCGGCAACCAATACGAATTCGACCCCGGTCAGGCGCATTGAGGGGAATTGTCTCCATCTCCGCACCCGCGTAGGAGAGTCCGGGATTTCGTTTTGCTCAGTTCAACAGCGATCACGGTATCTGTACTATACCAACGGCGGAGATTGATACCTGTTCTTCTCGAAAGAACCGTCATACTCCGCGCAGGCGGAGTATCCAGTCTCGTAGCTTTCCTTGCGGTAGTTCTTCAATCCGGTATTTGCTACGCAATGCCGCTTAAATGATCCGCGATGATCTGCGTTCCGTTCTGATTGAAGAAATCCGTTAGTATCTGTTTATCGGCATCATATTCCGCCTGCCGCGCGGCACGATCCTGGGCGTAGTTGTTAATGCCATAGTTCTGGATAATCACAGGGTCGCCGTCGAACTCGAAATGAATTGTTTGTCCCGGAATGGCACTAGGATAGGCGGCAACGGAATCGTCGGCATAGGCTCCATTGAATATGTCGGTTCCCGGCGATCCCCCTGTGAAATCGAAGTTGTCATTGGGATCCGGTACGTAAGCCAGTTGCGAGAAAACCAGACGATCATTCGCGTCGAGAGTCAGCTTGGTGAGGTCGTTGTCAAGAAAGAAACCTGTGGTTCCGTAGACGTAAGCGCGGTCGAAATAGTCATCATCGCCTAATCCATGTTTCCAATGGCGCATACTTGTTGAAGTAAAACTTCTTGCCTGAATTTCGTGATATGCATTTCCTTCGATGTTCTTTGCGTCCGTCTGATCAACAGTGCCTCTATATGCAGCAGCATGGGTGGAACCGAAGAAGGCCGACAGCGACATCTCCGAAACTCCGGCATCCGACAAAGCCTGTTGGAGCGCGTTCGAAGCATCGATATGACCTTGCTGGTCCTGAAAAAATACGCGAAGCAGGTGTATGACGTCGGGCGAGAAAATTCGCCCCGCCCCTTCGGTCATGTACGCCGATACATCGTGCACCATGCTTCGATCGCCGATATTGAGATCGAGATATTTATCGAGCGCCTGTTTCGTCGTGTAGATCGCGGGTGAAGTCATCGTCACCCCTCCTGACAGACGTAGAAATTTTCACGAGCAAATTGCAGCATATCCCGCCAATGCGTCAGGTCGCGCCGCTCGATCATCATGTAGACGAAACCGCTGTGATTCAGACCATTCTTGCTCGACGTAAAATGCATCCAGCAATAAGGGCTGCGCTCCAAGCAATGTCCTCCGCCCTTTTTATAGTGATCTATGTGAAAGTATAAATACTCTGACACGTCCTCAAGGTCGATGTATCCTAGTCCATCACTGTATCCATTACGGCCCAGGAAAAATCCATCTTTCTCGGCTATTGGTTCGAAATATCCACTCCAAACATCAACTTCTTCACGGTGTGTCTCTCTCGTATCGCGGAAATCTTCGTAGTTCGGGAACGATACGGCATGGAATTCATACAATTTTTCACTGAAATCGGCCTTGAAAAGTACGCGCCCGCCTACCTCGCCCCACGACCACGGAACCTTGCCAAGTTCTGTTGTATCGAGCGGGGTCGGGTTGCGTTGGAGAAAGGTCGGGCTCACGAAGTGTCTGTATATCATCCGCTTGCCATCTTCCCCTGCCGCCGCGGTCACCTGCGGAGTGAAATCTACGAAATCTGCCGGAGGCTCGCAGGGTGGAGTGCAGGCGGATAGAGCGGCGATAACAAGCAGGCCAACGACAGGTCGCATCACTTGATTTTCTCCTCGTTCCCATCGCTTACTCGTGTCACCGGATTTTTTGGCATCGCAATCCCGGAAATCCGGCGCAAACGGGTGCGTCGCGCATCAGCCAATTCGGTGACATGAGTTCATGTACCGCTCACAATATTATAAGTACATGTCCGGAAAGAGCTTGAATCATTGGAATCGTTTATGATTCTGTGTCTGACGCCAGGATTGAGGAGGGCGT
>ENA-ORXU01002128-ORXU01002128.1-marine-metagenome-genome-assembly--contig:-NODE-2128-length-14034-cov-3.903561_pt1 | contig 14034 bp, 23 predicted proteins | sample MGYA00237869_ERZ511484 | MGnify/ENA metagenome assembly ERZ511484
GCTATAGTTATAACAGAAGGTAAAGAGAATAAATTCTTTGCCTCTTGTTTTTGCTTATACATCTTTACTTTTGCAGCTTTATTGACCGCTTCGATAAGCTCTTGATACTTAGCTGTTTGTAAAGGAGTTTCAGGTACAATATATTTATCTTCTTTAAGATAATCTTTACTAAGTTCTTCAGGTAATTGAAGTTGATCTTCAGGTGTAAAAACTTTTTCTGTGACTTTATCTACAACTTGATCTACAAAAATATTGGCAAGTTGTTCTTTAAAATTTAATTTAAACATATGGACTTCATTAAAGTATATGACAATGTATTAACTCCGAAAGAGTGTACACACTATATTAATCTTATCGAAATGGGAGAGCAACATCCGGGCAGGGTTCACTCAGAAGACCCAGATAAGAGAATAAACCCCGACATCAAACATTCATTTGACGTTAATTTTTCACAAGACTACCCTGCTGTTACTGAATACTTAATAACTAAAGTTCAAAAACTACTTGAAAACTATCTTGAAGATGTAAAAACAATAATTCCTATTAAGTCTTGTGAACTTTTTAGTGGTCGTAAATATCCAGAAGGAGAAGGCTTCTATAAAAGACATGTAGATAACTTCGGACCTTATACTATAAAACGTAGTATAACAATTCTTATATACTTAAATACAGTAGAAGGCGGAGAATTAGAGTTTCCTCTACAGAAAAGAAAAATAGACCCGGCACCTGGTAGAGTAGTAATGTTTCCTTCTTATTGGACTCATCCACATCTTGCTCATAAAACTAGTAAAGGTGATAGGTATCTTGTAAGAACATTTGTATTAGGAATAGACTAATGAATATATCAGGATACTCGATAGTTGGTGCTAGTGGCGGGGAACCTTCTCGTGTAGAAACAACTAAGCCTTTAAAACCAAAAAAGAAAAGGAAGAAGGTTGTTAAAAAGAAATCTGTTAAATCTAAGAAGCGTAAAGTAAAACGTAAAAAGAAATAATGAATTTAAGAATAGGAGTCATTGACTCAGGAAAAGGAGGAGAATATATATCTAATTTAATAAAAGAAGCTTTCCCAAAAGCTAGTATTATTAGATATATGAAAGAAGAGTTTGTTAGCTACGCAGGCATAAGCTTAGAGAGTTTATTTATAGAGGCTGATGAACATATTAATTTCCTGGCTCACAATAATGTGGATGCTATAGTTATAGGATGTATGACTCTATCTGTAAATGCTCTAGAATATATAAAATCTAAAGTATATTGTCCTGTATTTGATTTATATACTTGTTTAAATTTTGTGTCTAGCAATACAACAATTATAGCTACTTATAATACTATTGAATCAGGTAGATTTGATTTTTGTAATACAATAGACGGACAGAATTTATCAGGTCTTATAGAAGAGTATTTACCTTGGATTAATAAAAATCATGAATGTGAGTCCGAGCAGGAATATTTTACTAGAATAATAGAAGAGTGTTATACAGCTCATAGAAGGCCCGTAAGCAATACTTTATTAATAGGTTGTTCCCATTATTTTTGGGTAGAGAAATACTTAATAGATGTATTTAATCCATCAGTAATAATTCATCCTGGTAAAGAATTAGTAAAAGAACTAAAGTTATTACTATGAAGTTTGTAAAGTTTTTAGTTGTAGTTCTTTTACTAGATATTATCTTTATAACAATTATATTAAACAATAACTTATTTTAAATGAATGACTATGTTTGCGGAAGTATTGTAAAAGCAACTACAGAAGAGCATGCTAGAGACAATATGAGACATTTAATTGAATCTTCACCTGACACACAATTGTCTAATATTACATGGCAGTGTGAAAAGGTTAGTTCAACCGGCGGCACTATTGTACTGTATGCCACTATAGCTCTACTTATGATAGTTATGTTTATAGTTGGAGGCCAGGTAGAAAAAGCAGCTTAAAACATGTTTAATCTATAATGCTAAACTTACGGTGGTATAGCTCTAAATTTATACTTAGAGAAAACAACGTAAGAGGTAATAAAATGGCAAAACCTGGGCCGCGCAAAGGATCTAAAAAATCAAGTGCTCACAAAAAGAAACTTGCAAAAGCAGTACAAGGGAAAAAGAATGGTCGTTATAAAGATGGCAGCCGTTCTTACCGCCGTATAGCAGGTGCTAAATCAGGTGATGTAGTAATGCATAAAGACGGTAATAGAAGTAATAATAAGCGTTCTAATTTGAAGATTAGTAAAGGTAAGAAAGCCGGCGCTACTTCTACTTCTGAACACGAACGTAGTAAAATGACTATTAAAGAACGTGGTGCAGGAAGAAAGAAAGGATCTAAGAATAAAAAGACAAAGTTAAGTACTAGTGTTGATGTTAGATCTTATAAACTATATGGAACAGAAAGATAAATATGACTAAAGTAAAGTGGGGATTAATCTTGGTAGCAATTAGTTTGGCTTCAGGTGCTATAGGATTTATATTTACTTCAAGTATATTAAATAGACCTGAAGATAAAAAAGTAGGTAAAGATTTAGAAGTGATAGAAGAAATTGCTAAACCTTTAGCTCCATGTATTGATTGTGTATACATTACTAAAAGTTTAGCAACTAGTTATAAAACTAATCCTATACTTAATGTATCTGTATATAAAAATAGTAATTTATTAAATACTTACCAAACTGTTTCTGGCAGATGGAATACTCAGAATTTAGATAGAAATATTGCTAATAATTCTAGTCCTTCACCCAACGGTACCTATATAATCAAAGATGAAACTATAGGTTATCATCCTGAAACAGGCGGAGTATTTTTACCATACGAACCTACATTTAATACAGAGAGAAGTGCTCTTGGTTTTCATGTAGACCCTTCATGGGGTTTAGAAGTAGAAGATGGTACAAGAGGTTGTAATGCCTTTGAAACTATGCTACATTATAATAGTTTCAAAAAAGATATTAAAACAAACAATATAACAACTTTAATTATCAATTATGAATAAAAGATTAGGAATTTTAATTGCTGCATCACTTTTACTAGTAGGACTAACTGGTTGCTTTAATGATGAACCAGACCCTGAAGTAGTTGCTCTAGAAGCAAAGCTAGAAGCCATGGAAAATGAAAGGGCACAAGATGCTGCTGATAAAGCTAAGGCTGAAGCTGAAGCAGAGGCTGAAAAACTAGATAAGCTAGAAGCAGAAAAAGAAGCAAAAGAAAGAGAATTAGAAGACGCAGCTGCTGAAGATAAAGCTAGACTTGAAAAAGAATTAGCTGCTCTTAAAGTACAAGTAAATAAGCCAGTTGAAAAAGCGCCTGCTGCTCAGGCACCTGCTGCTTCTAAATTTGGTCCTGGAAACGGCAATAATCTAGAAGGCTTTCCTGATGGTTATCTTCGCATTCATACTAGAAGTGCAGATGGAAAGTTAACTTTAAGAGGTACTGCTTCTCAAAATGGAGCTAGACTTACTGAGATTTCTAATGGTACTGATAGTATTTATTACTTTGATAGAGTAAAAATTGGTGAGTATGTTTGGTATGAAGTAGATTACGCAGGTATGATTGGATATCTACGTGGTGATTATGTACATAGATATTAATATCTGTATATAAATAGTGAGTTTTGAGAGGTAAGAATATTCTTACCTCTTTTTTTAATGTAATTTATAGGAGTTGAATATGAAATTAAGAACTAAATTGCTACTAGCTAGTATGGCTGTATTACTAGGTGCAGGATCTGCAGTTAGTTATGTCGTGTTTAACTATAACAATTCTATTAGTTTAAAAGAATTAAACACAGAGTTGAATCAATCATCTTTAATATACGACAGTGAAGGTGTTTTGTTAGATGAAGTACATGGAGAAGAGCATCGTAAAATTGTACCTCTAAAAAATATAGATGAAGATATTATTAGAGCTGTAGTAGGTATAGAAGATAAACTGTTCTTTGAACACAATGGTGTATCAAAAAGAGGAATAGCTAGAGCAATGTACAAAAACTATAAGACTAAGTCAAAGTCTGAAGGCGCTAGTACTATAACTATGCAACTTACTAAGAATCTTATTGATACAGTAGGTGAAAGAACTTGGGATAATAAAATTAGAGAAACTTTTCTAGCTTTAAAATTAGAAAAAGAACTTACTAAATACGAAATACTAGAGCTTTATTTAAACACTATATATTGGGGCAATAATACTTATGGTATTGAGGCAGCAACTGAAACTTACTTTGGTAAGTCAGCATCTGATGTAAGTTATGCTGAAGCAAGTGCCTTAGCTGCTATGATTCAAAACCCTAGTAGATATAATGTATATCAATCTAATAGAGATACAGCCTATTCAGCTCTTAAAAATCGACAGAGAGATGTGTTAAATGCAATGGCTAGTCATTACACAGGATGTAGCAAAGAAGAGCCTCAATGTCTTTCTGAGTGGGTTGACAAACAACATTCAGAACCATTACTATTTAGTGGTAAAACAACATGGCAAGTTTCTATTGAAGGATATACTACAGACATGGCAATGGAAGAAGCTGTAGATATTTTAGGTTTAGATTCTATAGAAGATTTAAAAGTAAGCGGACATAGAATATACTCCACTATTAATAAAAAACATCAAGACTTGGCTAAGACTACTATTAATAACTACAAAGGTTATAAAGGTGGCGCTGAGTTTGGATTAGCAGCTATTGACCCTAAAACTAATAAAGTAATAGTATCAGTAGGTGGAACAGATTATAATAAGAGTCCTCTCAATAGAACTTTAAAAACAGCAGGATTACGTGGTAGACAGCCAGGTTCTTCTCAGAAGTTATATGTATACTATAGAGCTATGAAGTTTTGGGACCCTACTGACTTAGTAATTGATGAAGAGTATTGTGTAGATATGAAATGGGGAAAAGATTACTGTCCTAAAAACTATGACGGCAGTTTTAAAGGTCCTATTAGTCTAACTCAAGCTCTTAGTTCTTCTAGAAATATTCCAGCAGTAAGATTAGGTCAAAGCGTAGGTTTAAATAGTGTTGTTAGTACTATGAAAGATTTAGGTATATCTACTAAGCTAGAAGCAGTTCCTTCTTTTCCTTTAGGTTCTAATGACCTAGTAGTAATGGAACATGTTAATGCTATAGCAGCTTTTGCTAATGAAGGTAAACAACAAAACTATAGTTCTATTCAAAAGATAGAAAATAGTGAAGGCAAAATTGTATATCAATATAAAGATAGACAAAGACAAAAGCTTAATAGAAATCAAGTAGATAAATTAAATGTAATGACGAGAGCAACAGCAGTATCTGGGACATCTACAGCTGCTAATACTATTGCTAATGTACATGCTAAGACTGGTACAACTGATAATAATAAAGATGTATGGTGCTTAGGATATGTTCCTGGTCAAATCTCAACTGGTTTATGGATAGGCCATGATGACTTTAACAAAAGACTTTATGGTGCTACTGGCGGTGGTTGGGCTTGTCCTGTACTAGGAAACTTTTTAAAAGGAATGGAAAATAATAATTATTTAAATTAATGTTATGTCAGAAAGTTATAAATTTGCTTTTATGGCACATTTTAATAACTTAAAAACAGTAATTAGTTAAACTTACCTAATATAAGAATAGTAATATGTATTACTATTCTTATATAAATAATAATGAGTAGAACTTATAGAAACGTAGAAGAAGCTAAATGGTATAGAAGCCCTCGAATAAATAACTTTAAACAGGGTAAAGCTAGGTATATAGAAGAAGTAAAAGAAGAACTTGGCTCCAACTATATTAGACCTAGAGATGTAGATTTAAACTTACCTCAAACTTGGGATGATAGACACTGCCATGCTCTTATAAAAGAATGGACTGAAGAAGCTAAAGTAGAACACATATTAGCTAGTAGACTCGATATAAAACACGATAACCCCACTTGGTTCCTAGATACTAATTTAACTAACAGAACTATATGGGTTAGTAATTCTCATATGAGAAGAAAAAGCTTCAATAACAAAGTTAACTATTTACCTTTTGTAATAAAAGCAAACAATCATAGTTATTATGTAAAAGTAAATAAGTCAAGCTGGAGATTTTGATGACATTAGCTGAGTTAGATAATTACTGGGTATCTTTTAATATACTACATAGTAGCGTAGAAGAAGTAAAAGACGAAGAATATATATTACATCTAGCTCATCCTGGATGGGAGTACCTAAGAAATAATAAAAAGACTGTATACGCACCATTTAAATGTGAAGGATGGAAAGTAATAGTCTGGTAAGTAATTTAAGTTTATCCATTGACGACGGTAAATAAATATGACTAGAAATATCTAAACTCTAGATTTAGTATTAACTAAACTAATAGGAAGTTCATAATTTGATCTACGTCTAGATAAAGAATCTAGAGTTCTCCTGTTTAAATTATGATCTGAAGCAAAGATAGATAACTTAGGAAATCTAAACTCTATATCACCAATTTTTAATAACCACTTACCTTTAGTATAATTATTTGAATCTAGGGAAAGAAGAGTATCAATTATAGGTTGTATATGCTGCTTTATATAAGTTTGTCTATTAGCTAAAACTCGTTTATCTGTATATTCCTTAGCAGATTTTGAATAATTAAGTTTTTTGTCTTGCGGCGCTTTTAAAGAATAGTAAAAATCAGGAGCAACTGCATTATTTTGATTCATTGTAGGTTTTAACGTATTTAGCCAATACTGCTCTTTTTCCTTCAATAAGTCAAAGTCATAGACAACTTCTAAAACAGAAAACTTTAAGATAGTTAGAATACTTGTTTTATAGTGTTTTTCGTCTAAGGGGCATTTATCAATTTTTGAGATTATTAAAGAAGTTTGATATTTTGATAAATTTTCAAATTTTGCAAATCTGGAAATCCAAGCTGTCCACCTCTGATAAAACTTTTGAGAAGTAGACCCTACATAAGTTTCGGAATCTAAAGTCATTAAATATACGCCAGATTTATCATAGTCTGATGTGTGATAATAATAAGATTTATTAGGATGATATTCCATATAATTATTAATAAGTTTGTTTATTTATTATAAAATACGCAGCGTAATTTTGCCAATAGGGATCGTATTTTTCACTGCTGCGTATTTTTTGGATTGGTGCGTTTTAAATTTGTATATATACAGCTATAATACTATTTAGGAAATGTTTTTTATGTATCAATTTGATAGAAGAATAGCTATGACAAATAAGCCCGTAGTATTTCTACCAATAAAGCTACCTATAAACAGTAAATTTAAAAGTATTAATAAAAGCATTATATTTATAGATATTAGATCTTCGTGCTCCAATTTCTATTTAGCAGAAGAGTTCTTTATATATGAAACACATAAATACGGGATAACTAAAGCTCATATAATGAAGCCAGGAAACTATAGTTGTTATTTATCAACTGATTTTAATGTTATAAGAGAGTTATGAGTTATACAGACCAAGTTATGCTAGCAATATTAAGCGTTTGTTTAATAGGTTTAGTTAGTGTTAAACATTTTATTAAAAACCCTACAGCAGAAAATATAGAGCAAGGATATGACAGATTTCTTTTGGAGTGATCAACACTTCGGACATAAAAAACTATATGATGCGCCTTTTATGTCAGCGCAAGACCCAGAGAAGAAAATGAGAGACTTTGACAGTTTAGAAGACTGCGAAGCTTACATGATTGACCAATATAATAAAGTGGTTAAACAAGACGATAGAGTTTATTTCTTAGGCGATGTTGTTATGTCTAAGAAGAGCCTTCCTTTATTAAATAAGATGAAGAAAGGTAATAAGCATTTAATATTAGGCAATCATGATAATCAGTGTGATGTAAAACTGTATAGAGAGTATTTTAAAAGAGTATTAGGATGTCAATACTTAGACAAATATAAGTCTGTTTTATCTCACTTTCCTGTCTATCCTGGAATGTTAAGAAGAAGTAAATGGGGCCCTCCTAGATTCTTATGGAATCTTCATGGGCATACTCATGATTCTTATGTTTCTATTTTAGACTTAGAAGGTAATGAGATTAGAGATGAAAAATATATTAATTTATCTGTGGAAGCTATAGGTTTTAGGCCTATTAGTGCAGAAGAATTAGGCATAGACTGTCATGATATATAGTTTATGATAGAAACATAAACTTAGACTAATTAGAAATGACATACACTCATTTAAATAAAGAAGGTAAGTCTGTAACTCATTATACTGATGGGCTTATCTTTCTTAACTCACAAAACACCACTTTTCCTGGAGCCGACGTTACTGTAGGAGCTAAAGGTAAATCTAATCAGATTTATTTAACTGAAGGAATATGGTATATGCCTCATGACTATAGAGTATGTATATATACAGCTAAAGAAATACTAGATACAAATGGTTTTCTTGATATAGACAAAAGAGTAAATGCTCCTGCTGGCTATCTTATACTAGATAAAGAACTTGAAATAGATCTAGAAATGTCTTGGAGCAATATTTCCAAAGAATATTATTATGATTTAACTTTTTTAGAAGAACAAGATGTGTTTGATATACTGGCGGAAGATTTATCCAGATTTGATTCAGGGAATCTTTATACTCAATACAGCAAAATAGAAATTATAGATAAGGTTTTTAAATGAACAATCCTTTAGCAATTATAAGTACAATTTCAATAAGTATTTCTTTAGCAGGCTATGCTATTGGTTATGCTTATTTATATTTACTTAAAGATACAGATGATAAGAGTTAGTCACTATGCTTCTTTAGATTTTAATCCAGTAGCTTACTTATCTTTTAATAATGATTTTAAAATCACTGGTAATTTCAGTGGTTCTGGTAATATGTTAATGTTATTTTTTAAGCCTGGTCAATATACAATATCAGGTACTTTAATATTAAGAAGGATAAATAAAACTGCTCCTATAATGGAATACACTTATTCTAAAGAAGGAATATATAACTTTGTAGAATTTGATGATGACGAACACCAATTACTATTAGTATAACTATGTTTGACTTAACAACTTACCTAACTGACATTTCTAGCACGACTAATATAGATAAGCAAATTGCTGACTATATTGGTCGTTATCCTAATCTGTTTCCTCAAATGAATGTATGGGGTGGTCCTAACAGAACTACAAGAAGCAATTTAAAACTTCAGAATCGTTTAGAAATAAGATGGCTTGATGATCATTTGATTACTAGACGGATAGAGCCTTGGAAAGAAGTAACAACTTGGTTTATAGCAACTCTTTTATTTGATGGTATTCCTATTGCTATTATGCGTAATACTGATAACAGAGAAGACCGTTTTGCAGATTTATTATTATTAAATAAAGTTCAACATCATTATGCCAACGCATATTTATTTGAGTTTTTAGAAGCTGATCCTGGACCTGAAAGAGAACCTTACGATACTATAGGTACTTTTAGTGGGGATGTACAACCTCACATTAGAGGTATGAATTTTAAATACTATGATATTGTAGCTGATAAAAATAAGTTAGATGATATTTTAGATTACACTATTACTTATAATTATTAATATGAATTTAGAAAAACTATTTAATGCAAAGGCTTATAAGACTTCTAAAAGTCCTACTTTTTTAACTAAGATTTTTAATTATGTTAAAAAACCTGATACAGGTTATGAAAAAATCTATTTAACACCTGGTAATGATTTTAAAGCAACAGTTAAAATCATATCTATAAAGACAGGCTGGACTGAAGAAGAAACTATACAAAAAATAACTAACTTAGGTTTAAATATCTTAGAAGGAGTGTTGCTAGAAGATATGAAACTTTATGTGAAAGAAAGTGATGAAGAACTAAGAGAGTTTAAAGTTTTTCATTAAGAAAATATTTTTTATTTTCTAATTGATTTTATTGCCTAGAATATTATTTTATATTTTAGGTAGTATAAAATACTGCATACAACAAAAACAATTTTAAATGAATCATTATGTGTATTTAACAACTGATACAGAAAGATATTACATTGGTGTTCGTAGCTGTGAGTGTAATATATCCCAAGATAAATATATGGGTAGTCATTCTGATAAGTTATATAAGCCAACAAGTAAGCGGATATTATCTGTGTGTGCTACTAGAATTGATGCTGAGAAGACTGAACTTTTCTATCAAAAACTTTTTAAAGTAGTAGCAAATCCTTTATTTGTTAATCAAGTTTATAATTTCTACAGTGATGCACCAAGATTAGGTTGTAGGCTTAGTGATGATACAAAGCACCTCATAAGTCAAAGTCTTAGTGGCGTAGCACACACAGAAGAACGTCGCCAACGTAGGTCTAACTCTATGAAGGCTAATCCTAGTAATTATTTTATTCCTTCTAGAAAGGGAATGAAAGATACACCTAATGCTTTACTTCAAAAGCATTTATCTAATAGAGACAGTAAAGTGTATATATTTTACAAATCTAATAAATTAATTTATTTTATGCGACATCAGAATCCTAAACTTATTTTAGGAATATCTGAAACGAGTGTTCAGCATTTAATTAGTAAAAAGAAAACAAAAGTAAAACAAATAACTTATAAGGGCACTCTTCCTTATTGTGTAATATGACAAAAACAAAAACAGAAACAGAAAAGTATATACCACCTATTCAACAACAGGCTATTGCTTACAAGCCTTTTTCTTATCCACAATACTTTAAGTTCTTTGAACAAGCAGTATCTACAGTGTGGAGAGTTCAAACGGTAGATATGAATTCAGATATTAAAGATTACCTAATCAGAAGTAATGAAGATGAGAGAGAAATTATAGCTGGAATCTTAAGAGGTTTTACTATTTTAGAGACTCACATTGGAGATTACTGGGGCCATAAAGTAGCAAAGATGTTTCCAAAGCATGAAATACAAGCTGCCTGCGCTGCTAACTTTTTCTTTGAAGCTATCCATGCTCAAGCTTACGCTCACCTAAATGATAGTTTAGGTTTAGATGAGTATGATGCATTTTTAAGTGATGAAGTTACTAAGAACAAGATTGAGTTTTATATAGACCATCCTAATGATTTAGTTTCATTGGCTGTGTTTAGTGGTGCTGGAGAAGGTGTATCTTTATTTGGTAGTTTTGCAGCTTTACTATCTATGTCAAGAGATAGTAGATTTAAAGGCTTAGCTCAAATTATTAGCTGGTCAGCAAGAGACGAGAATACTCACTCAGAGATGGGTTGTATGTTATTTAGAGACCTTGTTAAAGAGCGTGGCATTACAGAAGAAGAAGTTAATTTAATTATAGATGGGTTTGACCAAGCTATAAAAAATGAATTTGCATTCATTGACCAAATCTTTGAAGGTAGAACTCTACCTAACTTAATAAAAGATGACCTTAAAGACTACATGTTAATTAGAGCTAATAATAGAATGGAATCTTTATTTAGAGACTGTGATGTTAAGTATAATAATTATGAAGTTAAAGGTAATGGTTATGTAGTTAAAGAATGGTTTGAGAATGAGGTATTCTCTCAGAATAGTAATGACTTTTTCTGGCAATCGCTTGATGGTAGTAATTACACAGCTTTACTAAGCCAAGATTACAGTACTTTTAATTATTCTAAAGTAGATTTAGAATGGAAAGACTAGATTGACTATGTTATAATGTTTATGTTGAGTACATAAATAAAATTATGCCTAGAAAGTTAATAGACATTCAATACCAAAAGTTTGGTAAGCTAATTGTATTAAAACGTTCTGAAGTATCTACAAAAAAATGGCTTTGTCGATGTCAGTGTGGAACAGAAAAAGAATTCTATTCTAAGAACTTACGCTCTGGTGATAGCACTTCTTGTGGCTGCGAAAAGAAAAAGAAATTAACAGAGCGTAATTTAACTCATGGACAGTCAAAAACTGGTAAAGTTTCTGCTGAATATCAAATATGGTCTCAAATTAAACAAAGATGTAATAACCCATCTAATAAATTTTATTGTAATTATGGTAATAGAGGAATTACTTTTTGTTCTGAATGGGAAAGCTCTTTTGAGCAGTTTTATAAAGATATGGGACCCCAACCTTTTAAAGGAGCTTCTATAGATAGAATTAACAATGATGGGAATTATGAACCTTCTAATTGTAGATGGGCTTCTTATACTGTTCAAGCTCGTAATACTAGAAGTAATACTTTAAACTCTAATTTAGTTAAAGAAGTAAAAACTTTGTACAAACAAGGTTGGACTACAAAAGAAATATCAGAAAAATTTGAGGTTCCTAGAAGTACTTTACATAATGTAAAAATTGGAAAAACGTGGAAAGATATAACAATAGATTAAAATTATGAACATAGTATTTAATACTAAAGATACAAAATATATAATGGGTCATCCGCCTACCCCTAGTTGGTTGAGTGATGAAGGTTTAAAGACATTACAAAGAGGTTATTTACAATCAGGAGAAACACCTAGGGATTTATATTATAGAGTAGCAAGCCAAGCTTGTAGATATTTAAAGAGACCTGAATTACTCAGAGATTTTTTTGATATTTTGTGGATGGGTTTTTTAGGCTTAGCGACCCCGGTGGCTTCTAACTTTGGTACATCTAAAGGTCTACCTATTAGTTGTTATAGTGTTAGTGTTGGAGATAGTATTCCATCTATTTATAGCCACCTTAAAGAGGTTGCTATGATGAGTAAAGGTGGCGGTGGAGTTGGTGTTTATTATGGAAATATAAGGCCCTCTGGTGCCCCTATTGGTTCATATGGACAAGTTAGTACAGGTATACTTCCTTGGGCCAGTGAATATGATGCTTGCTCTAGACATGTAAATCAAGGTAATAGAAGAGGTGCTTTTGCACATTATCTTCCTATTGACCATCCAGATGCTTACGAACTACTTCTAGCAAAGGATCACTTAGAAGGTGACCCTAGAGAGATGTTAGATAGTAATATAGCTTTTGTAGTATCTGATAATTTCATGTACAGAGTTATGGCTAATGACCCTACTGCAGTAAGAGTATGGTCTAAAGCTCTAGAAATGAATCTTAAAGTAGGTAGCCCTTACTTTATCTTTATTGACAATGTTAATAGACAAAATCCTCAAGCTTACAAAAATCATGGTCTTAAAGTAGAGACTTCTAATCTCTGTAGTGAGATTATGTTATTCACTGATGAGAATCATAGTTTTGTTTGCTGTTTATCTTCTCTTAACTTATTTAAGTGGGATGAGTGGAAGAATTGGAAAGGTATGAATAGTAAGCTAGGTGTAGTAGAACTATCTGTTTACTTACTAGATGCTGTTATGGAAGAGTTTATTAAACGAGCTAAACCTTTAGTTGGAATGGGTAGAGCTGTTCGCTCAGCACAGAAAGGCAGACCGCTTGGCATAGGCGTGATGGGTTTACATCATCTATATCAAAAACACAATTTACCTTTCAAATCTAAAGAAGCTAGAGACTTAAACATTGAAATACATAAAACTATTAAAGAGAGAGCTGTTAAAGCCTCTTGTCAAATGGCGGAAGAGTATGGTGAACCAACCTGGTGTCAAGGAACGGGACGTAGACATACTCATTTACTCGCTGTTGCTCCTACCCGTACCAATTCTGTTATTAGTGGTGCTTTTAGTCCTGGTATAGAACCTATTGATAGTAATTCTTATACTGCTAAACAAGCTAAGGGTTCTTTTGTTAGAAAGAATTTACTATTGAAAGAATTATTGGCAAGTAAAGTAAATAGTGTTTTTGATTTGAGAATGGCTTAAAAGTTTTTCGTATAAACTATTGATTCTTGTCTACCCATTCCTGAAATTTTCCAAATTTTCCCGGATGGTACGCCGATACATTATCTGTTTCTTCCGGGTCCGTAATCATATCAAATAACTGCCACTCGGAGCCGGGGTTTTCTCGTCGCATTTTCCATTGATTATAACGCAAAATTTCCGGTCCATTTTTATCCGACGATTTCCAGTATAAAATTCGGTCGTCGAGTGGCGTAGTGGGATTTTTGATATTTTTGTAAAAAGATTGACCGTCCAGCGCATTATCCGTGTAGGGAATTGTTAGAAAATCAGCGATGGTTGGAAATAAATCAGCGGTATAAATCGCTTGCTGACTATTCCCCTTT
>ENA-ORXU01002131-ORXU01002131.1-marine-metagenome-genome-assembly--contig:-NODE-2131-length-14027-cov-2.862151_pt1 | contig 14027 bp, 13 predicted proteins | sample MGYA00237869_ERZ511484 | MGnify/ENA metagenome assembly ERZ511484
GACGCTTCACATCTTTTCAAGCTGATGGCAAGTCTCACCAAGCTCTTTCCCGAATCCCACACCCGACAACTATTGTATTAGCGCTCAGCACTAAGCGTTCTGGCAGCCGAGGGCTCTACATTCGCCCGCATGATCGATATCGAGCTATTGCGTAAGATATGTTTAGTGCCAGGAGCGCCAGGCTTCGAGGATCGGGTGCGAGATCTCGTATTGCAACAAATCGACGATCTCGTCGACGAGGTTCGAGTCGACGCTATGGGGAATGTAATTGCTCGTAGGCGTGGCGCTGATTCTACCAAAAAAGTCATGTGCGCAGCGCACATGGATGAGATCAGTTTTATCGTCACTCATATTGACGACGACGGCTTTGTGCGCTTTCATACGCTAGGAGGTTTCGACGCCAAAACCCTTACTGCACAACGCGTCATCCTGCACGGCAAGCGCGAAATTCTGGGCGTGATGGGCTCCAAGCCGATCCATCTCATGAAGCCTGACGAGCGCAATAAGGCGCCTCAGATTGCCGACTACTTTATCGACACCGGCTTGCCGAAGGCAGAAGTAGAGAAGGTGCTCTCCGTTGGTGACGCCATTACCCGCGAGCGTGGCTTGGTAGAAATGGGGGAGTGCGTGAATGCCAAAAGCCTCGACAATCGCGTAAGCGTCTTCATCCTTATCGAGGCGCTACGTGGGCTACAAGGCCGTGCGCTGCCGTACGACTTCTATGCTGTGTTTACAGTGCAAGAGGAGGTGGGCCTGCGTGGTGCTATGACGGCCGCGAGCCAGGTCAATCCCGACTTTGCGCTGGGCCTAGATGTTACGATAGCCTTTGATGTGCCGGGTGCGCAAGCCCACGAAGCTGTGACCCGTTTGGGTAAGGGTGCTGGTGTCAAAATCATGGATGGCTCCGTGATCTGTGATCGACGAATGATAGACCATCTCAAGCGTATCGCCGACGATGGCGACATCGCATGGCAGGCAGAAGTACTTCCTGCTGGCGGCACCGATACAGCTTATCTCCAGCGGGCTGGGAAGAGTGGCAGCATTGCTGGTGCTATCAGCATCCCGTGTCGGCACATTCATCAAGTGATTGAGATGTGCCACAAAAACGATATCCAAGCCTGTATCGATCTCCTGCAGGAGTCCGTGGCGCGCATGGATGAGCTACGCGTCGGCCGCTAGTTGAGCGGCATTTCTCAGCGCTGCACTCGCCCTATATCGACCCTCCCGATAGTGGTCGTAAAGCGCATCAAGGCGCTCTACGAGTTTGGCTAACCCAATTTCCCGACTCCAGGCCAAGAGCCCATTTGGATAGTTGACGCCCTTCAGCATAGCCAAATCAATGTCCTCTTTGCTAGCGACACCGTAGTGTAGCGCATCATACGCCTCGTTGATCAGCACCGCCATGATGCGGTCGGATAGCCCTGTGAGCTGTTTTGCCGTAAGGCCAATTTCAGGCCTGATAGGTTGGCGACTTTCGTCAAAACGGTAAAAGCCTCGGCCAACTTTACGTCCGAGATATCCAGCATCTAAAAGACGCTTTTGCGCGAAGCTCGGTCGGTACCTCGGCTCACCCCAGTGTGCATGGAACATTGATTCAGTGACTCTAAAATTCACATCATGACCGATGAAGTCCATGAGGTGAAACGGACCCATACGAAAGCCGAGCGCTTCCATAGCAGCATCGACTTCATGCGGAGCCGCAAGGCCTTCGTCGATGAGGCGCAACGCTTCAGAGTAGTATGGGCGCGCCACCCGATTGACGATGAAGCCAGGGGTATCCACAGCCACTACCGGCAGCTTACCCCAATTTCGCATTAGCGCACTCATTTCTTCGGCAAGTCCTTCGCGAGTCTGTGCAGCCGGGACCACTTCTACCAAGGCCATGAGCGGCGCTGGATTGAAGAAGTGTAGACCTAGTACTTGCTCGGGTGTTTTGGCGGAAGCTGCAATGGCCGACACGCTCAAGGAACTCGTGTTGGTCGCGAGTACGCAACTCGGGGACACCACATGACTTAGCTCTTCAAATACACTTTGCTTCACGTCGAGCCGCTCGACTATGGCCTCAATTACCAGCGCGCAAGAGTTCAACTTGAGCAGGCCGTCCACGTAGGTGATTCGCCCAAGTACACCCTCGGCTTGTTGCTCGGTGCGCTTGCCGCGCTCGACGAGCCGCGCAAATAATTTGCGCATGGAGGCATCGGCACGCTCGAGTGCTGCTGGGTTGTTGTCGTAAATCTGGACTGGATGACCTGCCTCGGCAGCCACTTGAGCGATGCCGGCGCCCATTGCACCGGAGCCAATAATGCCGACTTGGGCGGTTGAAGACATGGGCATGGGCGCTAGATTGTTGTGGGTTGATAGGCTTGGCAGAAAAACACCTTGCCTACTCACGGGGTTAGCAAAGAAGCAAACCTATCGCCCTCAAAACTTCTACCTGTGTTTGGAGACATGATGAATCAAATGCAGCAGCAGCAAGAAGCTCTGCAGCAGAAATTAGGCGCCATGCGCATCACCGAGGAGACCGACGGCGTGTCGGTGACTGTTTCGGGAACGCGCGAAGTTGTGAGTGTGAAAGTCGACCAGCAAATTCTCGCGGACGGCGACCCCGAGCAGTTGGAAGATTTGCTCGTGATTGGCCTCAACCGAGCGCTGGCGAAGGCGGCTGCTACTGAGCAAGAGGAAGCTCAGGCACTGATGTCCGGCATGTTACCGGGCGGAATGGAGGGCCTCGGAGGCATGTTTGGCCAATAAATAGGTCTGTACCTAAGCGCCTTTTCGATCCGTTACTAGGCTTGTGCACCTCCGGTATAGCGCTGGGTGCTGACTGTGCTTATGCCCATGAAATACGTTTGCATTCTCATTTCCCTCGTCCTGTTCGCAGGCAGCGCAACGATCTTGCACGGCCAAGTGCTGGTCGCCTACTACTCGTTTGACGACGGTGATGCCGCTGAAAGCCGTGGAACCCAAGAGTTCGACGGATTTGTGAGTGGCAATCCACGCCAAGTTTGTGGCGTGAGTGGCAACGCTCTGCAATTCGACGGCTCAGGAGATTTTCTCACGTTTGCCGGCCCGATCAACGACCGCTTCGAGCGGGCCGACTTTTTGGTGAGCTTCTACTTTCATGCGACCGGAGTGAGCCCGCGCCAGACCCTGTTGCGCAAGCAAGCTGACTGTGAGACTGATGATCCACGTCTAGTCATTGACTATTTGCCTGGCGAGAATGCTGTCGAGGTTGTGTTTGCTGAAGACCAGAATCGATTGCTCGGCGGAGAAACTGAGCGTATACCACTCCCCGAAGATCAGTGCTGGTACCACATAGCCGTCGAGCGGAGAGATCGTGAGCTTCGCGTTTATATCAATGGCGAGCGCGTGAAGCGTCTCACGAGTACCTCGCGATTCAACATCAGCAATAATTTTAATCTAGAGATTGCGCGTGCGGCATGCCCAACTACCTCGAGCAATTTTCAGGGATTCATTGATGAGCTCAACATCTTCAGCGGCTCTCTCACCCTTGAGGAAGTTGAAGAGCTCTATACTGCACCGGATCGAATCGCAGAGGTGGCCTTTCCAGTAGTGGACGCCGGCGAAGAAGTGACGCTCACTGTGGAGCGTACCTGCGCCAACAGCTTTGAGTGGACGCCCACAGAGAGCATAGTGGCAGGGCTTAACACCTTTAGCCCAACGGTAGCCCCTTCCGAAAGCACGGTCTACAATGTCGAAATGGGCTACCCGAGTTCGGGTTGCCGTTCACGAGATTCAGTGCTGATACAGGTATTTAATTCGACAGATTTCGACTGTACTCAGCTGTTTTTGCCTACAGCATTTACGCCCAATGCAAACGGTCCTCAACAGAACAATACGTTTGGGATCAGTAATGCGGCTACGCTTCAAACCTTTACGAGCTTCGAAATTTATGATCGCTGGGGCAACCGCGTATTTGTGACCGCCGACGCCGATGGAGAGTGGGATGGCACTTACGAGGGCGAGCCTGCTATGCCTGGGATGTACCTCTGGCGAGTGGCCTTTGGCTGCGGTACAGAGGAGTTCAATAAGGCTGGAAGTGTCAAGCTAATCCGCTAGCTAGCCTCAGCATCCAGAAAGGCGTCAACAGCGCCTTCTAACATGGCATACACCTTAGGAAAGCCGTTGTCGTCCCAATACGGATCGGGTATAGAGATGTTGCGACCCGGCTCTACGTAGTTCATGATCAACTTCACCTTAGCGCGGGCTTCCTCACTTGGCGCCAGCGCAACTGTTTTTTGATAGTTGCTCGCATCCATGACCAATATGTGGTCGTAGTAAACGAGATCGTGGGCGCGGAGCTGGCGGGCGCGTTGATTGTTGAGGTCTAGATTATGCTTATCTGCTTCAGCCACACTTCGCGGATCGGGTGCTTTCCCAACGTTGTAGTTGCTAGTGCCCGCGGAGTCGACTTCGATGTCGATGTTGCGGGCTTTGGCTTTGACTTCGAGAATACCTTGCGCCAGTGGCGAGCGGCAAATATTGCCCAGACAGACACAGAGGACTTTCATGCCCGCAAGATGTGTCACGGAGTAAGACTCAAGAAGATAATTGTGGTATGTATGCTGGGCCCCACATTTGCAAAGCGTGCCCGTTGGGATAATCGCTTCGAAGTCGTAGGTCTATGAAGATCATTATTGCAGGGGCGGGCGACGTTGGGTTTCACCTTGCGGAGCACTTGGTTTCTGAGAATCAGGATATTACGCTGATTGACACCAACCCGGAGGTGCTCGAAATCGTAGGCCAGCGACTCGATGTGCTCACTATCGAAGGCAATGCTGCATCCATTAGCGCTTTGCGAAGCGCGGAAGTCGAGCGCGCCCAGTTGGTGCTGGCGATGACGACTTCGGAGACCACCAACCTCGTTACAGCGACCCTCGCCAAACGCCTGGGCGCCAATCAGACGATTGCCAGAGTCAATTCTAGCGACTACCTCACGATGGGGCAGCGCGACATTTTTGATGACATCGGCGTCGATACACTCATCTCGCCAGCTTCGCTGGCTGCGCAAGAAATTTATCGACTCGTTCGGGAGGCCACCTTTACGGACGTCTTCGAATTTGAAGATGGCAAGTTCACCTTGGTGGGGACAACGATTGACGCTGATAGCTCCCTAGCCGATGTACGCCTCTCGCAGTGGCCAAGTCTTGGAGAAGCTGCCCGGGATTTGCGGCCGATGGCAATTTTACGGGGCAAGCGAACCATCATTCCAAAGGGCGCAACCGTACTCCATCCCGGCGATCACATTTACTTCATCACCACACCCGAACGCTTGGCGATGCTTACGGAATTGGTGGGTGCCGATACCCGGGAGATCAAGCGTCTCATGATTGCTGGAGGCACACGGCTTGCCTACGAGACGGCGCTCCTGCTGGAGCAAGATTACAAAGTGACCCTCATCGATGAAGACAAGAATAGCTGCAAGCGCCTCGCTAGCATGTTGAGCAATTCAATCATCATCTCTGGCGACCCTACCAATCCCTACCTGCTCAACGAAGTAGGCCTAGGTCGTGCAGATGCGTTCCTAGCGCTCACTCCAAATTCGGAGCGGAACATCATTGCCAGTCTTTCCGCGAAAAACAACGACGTATACCGGACCATCGCTCTAGTCGACAGCCGGGAGTACGAACACATCTCGCAGGGCATAGGTGTCGATACGCTCATTAACATGAAGCTTATCGCCGCCAATAATGTGCTCCGATACGTACGCAAAGGGCACGTTGAGGCCATTACCAGTTTGCATGGCGTCGACGCTGAGGTTATTGAATATGTTATAGAACGGGACAATCATGTAGTGCGCCACCCGCTGCGCGACCTACACTTGCCAGAGACCGCCCTCATCGGGGGTGTGATTCGCGGCAACGACACTTTCGTACCTGATGGCGACTTTGTACTGGCAGTCAACGATAAGGTGATCGTGTTCGCGCTGCCCGAAGCGATTGCCAAGCTCGAAAAAGTATTTCGGTGAGGTTTCACTACGGTGCCATCTCAAATGTGCTCGGAGTACAGCTTGTGGTGGTTGGTGCACTGATGCTTCTGGCCTTACCATGGTGTTGGTGGTACCAAAGCTCTGATGCTACCGCTCTTGGCACAGCCGGACTTTTGACCTGTACGGTTGGCGCTGCATTGTGGTATTGGCGGCGCGATGCCGATAACACCATTACCAAGCGCGAAGGCTACTTAGTAGTGGTATTGGGATGGCTGTTTATGGTGAGTTTCGGTATGCTGCCCTACCTCATTAGTGGGGTGATACCAGGAGTAACGAATGCCTTTTTCGAGACGATGAGTGGCATGACTACCACCGGGGCTACAGTGCTTACCGACATAGAAGCTGTGCCAAAGGGTATTCTCTTTTGGCGTTCCATGACGCAGTGGATCGGGGGTATGGGCATCATCGTACTCACGGTGGCGCTTTTCCCATTGTTGGGAATTGGCGGCATTGAACTGTTTGTCGCCGAGGCCCCAGGCCCCACCTCAGATAAAATTCACCCGCGCATTCGAGAGACAGCCAAGCGGCTATGGTTTCTATATGTTGGCCTCACTGGACTCGCCATTGTGCTGTACTGGATAGAGGGGATGAATTTTTACGATGCCGTCAATCATGGCTTAACCACTCTCGCCACGGGTGGATTCTCGACCAAGAATGCTAGCGCCGCCTACTGGAATGATGTCCCGGTGATTCAGTACACCATGATTGCCTTTATGGCAATTGCGGGTACGAATTACACGGTCTTGTACTTCCTGTACAAGCGCCAATGGCGGCGGGTGTGGCAGTCGGATGAGTTTCGTACCTACTTGCGCTTGCTGGGGGTATTCACCATCGGGGTAACGGCAGTGGTGTGGTACGTCACAAGCAATGGTCTAGAGCTGAGTTTTCGCGAAAGCCTCTTTCAAATCGTCAGTCTTATCACGACGACTGGCTACGTAACGGCCGACTATACCCAGTGGACGCAGGGACTCACAATCTTCTTCTTCGTTCTTCTCTTCATTGGAGCTTGCGCGGGCTCGACGAGTGGCGGCATAAAGATCATCCGACACCTTGTTTTCTTTAAGAACAGCGGCCTCGAGTTTAAGCGCTTACTCTACCCACGGGCAGTAGTGCCGCTCGTATTAAATGGTAGGCTCGTCTCTGGCAAAGTGATGATTCACATTCTCGTGTTTCTGCTCATCTACTTGGCCACATTCATTATCGGCGTGCTGATCGTAGCCATATTAGGTATGGACTTTCTGACCGCGATTGGTGCAGTGGCGACAAGCCTGGGCAACGTCGGACCCGGCATCGGTGATGTCGGTCCTCTTGACAACTTTGCGGGCGTACCGCTCGCGGCAAAGTGGATGCTCGCTTTCTTAATGTTGCTTGGGCGCTTAGAGCTCTTTACAATTCTCGTTTTGCTCTCTCCATATTTCTGGCGCGATCAGTAGCGCATTTCCTCGGTCGCTACCACATACCAGTATCGTTCGCCATCTCGCTGGGCACCGTAGTCAGGCTTCCCGGCGCCCCACATTAGCTGAGTCGCCTAGGTAGGCAGTACGGCAATAATATGGCTGTCTCGGCCTCTGGATTCATATCAATTAAGGCGATAAAAAAGCAAGGTAGTTGTAGTAACAAGTTGTTACACCGAGTGCTTACGATAAATTAAGGACATCACACATTCGTTGGACCTTGAGCTCAGCAATAGCTTGTGTTTTGGAGGAATTCTAAAGTAAACGTGCCAAAAGTTGGTGTTACAGTGAAGATTTGGTAACCCGTTATGGGTATGACTATTGGATATTTTTTCATATCGGTATGATAAAATCCATTAGCCATGCGACTATTCAACGTGCTTTTACCCGCAATACTACTCGGTAGTACAACCCTCTCAGCTTCGGCGCAGCCCACCAATGACCTCTGTCTTAATGCAAGAGCGGTATTAGTAGGATTCAGTCCTGCACTTAGTGTGCCTGTCACGGGCACTAACGCTCTCGCGACATCGAGTTTTCTTACCCCCGGATGCGGGAATTACGCCGGAGGAGATGTCTGGTACAAAATATCCGTGCCCCTAGGAGGCGCGGTAGATGTCGAGGCACATGAGGTGCCTGGAGGGCCCTCTGATTTAGCAATGGCGGCCTACACCGCTTGTGGCGCTCTACTCATCGACTGTGATTCTAATCAGGGTACTGGAACGATGCCAAAGCTCAGTCTTACGGGACGCACCCCCGGTGAAGTGATCTACGTTGCAGTTTGGGAGGAAGGCAACGATGAGTTTGGTGGTTTCACGGTGTCGGCGCATATCCCACTCCGCACCATAGCAACCGTGGTCAATTGCACTCCTGGTTTATCGGTCACGCTTGGAGGCCTCAATCCCGGGGTCTTCGTGGATGTCATTGATGTGAATGGCCATATCGTGGCGAGCATCGAAGATTCCGAAAATCTGGGAGTAACACTAGTCACAGCATACGGCCACGTAGGCGCTCTACGTCAGGCGTCGGGGTACTATGCTGATCGAAACATCGCAATACAGCCATTGATCCAACCTTCAGGGCCAGTTCGTGTGCGACTCTTCTACACCAAAGCCGAACTCGATGAGTTGTTGCTCAATGAGCCCACTGCCGACACCTATTCAGATATAGGGCTTACTAAGGTGTCCGGTACGGTTTGCTCGCCACTATTTTCTGGTTTGCCCACCGCGCTAGCCTCCACGGTCACGCCATACAACGGGGGTTATATGATCGAATCTACCGTGACTGCCTTCTCCGAATTTTATGCAAACTCATCCGCTGCACCACTTCCGCTCGAGTTGCTGGCCTTTGAGGCTTCCGCCAAAACAGGTGGTACGTTGCTCCAATGGAAAACGAGCACTGAAATAGATGTCGATCACATCGCTGTGGAGCGATCTGTCGATGGAGACACCTTCGTAAACATTACCCAACGCCAGGCTAAGAATACGCCGGGTGAGCATGCATACGCTGTCATCGATGCGTCTCCGCCCACCGTAGCATACTACAGACTTAGAATTGTAGACTTGGACGGGTCAGAGCGTTTGTCTGACGTAAAAGCGGTTCACCAACCTGAGCTGCAACGTGGTCAAGCATCCTTGCTGGCATACCCAAACCCCACGCACGGTTCGCTCACGATAACTCGCTCGGGATCGCAAGGTGCAGCCATGCTGCAAGTGCTCAATGCTCACGGCCAAGCTGTTCGAGAACTCGAGCTAAGCCACGATCAAGCGACGGTCGAATTACACGGTTTGCTCCCCGGATCTTATATCTGCAGGATGCAATCCGAATACGGCCATGTGCTATGCACAAAGCTGCTCGTCAACTAGCCTAGGATCGTATCGAACGCATTGAATAACGCAAAAAGCCCCATGCAGCGTGGCTGCATGGGGCTTTTAATTTCTTTGTAAGCGTAGCCTAGATGGTACGGCGGCCGGTTACAAAGTGTATTACGAGAAGGATCAGACCAATTACGCCGAGTATGTAGGCGATATTCATTGATAGACCTGCAACGCCTCCTGCGCCGAGAAGTCCGGCAATAAGGGCGATTACGAAGAAGATGACGGCGTAGCGTAGCATGCTTGGTTAGATTTTAGGTTCGTAAAAGAGATGTCATGTAAGCGCATCGTGTTCAGATGTAGGCACATCTATCCCTTTCCCGATTTGAAAAGGTTGTGCCGTAAAGACGTCTTTTTCTCGCTTTGTGTAACATTTTTGAGGCCCTAGCTCAGCTGGACGCGACCACCTTAAAAGGATCACCGTAGAGGTGACTATCGTGAATTCCAAATGCTGAGTTATACACCGTTGCACCCCAGGTACCGATTCCCTCTATGCCCTCAACTGTCTATGTATCCGCCATTGAACCCGATGCCGGCAAATCCCTCGTTTCTCTTGGTCTCGTCGACCTGCTGCTGCGCCGCTCACCTCGCATTGGTTATTTCCGTCCTGTCGTTGCAAATACCGATGATTCGCACCTCGCGTTAATGCTCGAGCACTTTAAGCTCGACCAGACACTAGAGGAGTCCTACGCCTTTGATGCCAATGCCGCGAATCAACTCCTCGGCTCGGGGCAGCACGACCAGCTGCTCGACGGTATCATTCGCGCGTTTAAGCCGCTGGTAGCGCGCTGCGACTTCGTTCTTGTCGAGGGTACCGACTTCGCTGGTGAGTCTGCAAGTTTTGAGTTTGACATCAACGCAGCGATAGCGCGCAACCTCGGCTGCCCAGTACTACTCGTAGGCAGTGGCAGGGAGCGCACGGCAGAGGAGGCAGCTCGTCAATTGCGTGTAGCGATGGACAATTTTCATGAGGAGGAAACTGAAGTAATTGGCGCCATCGTAAACCGTGTACCAGAAGGCTCCCAAGACAACTACCTGAAGGAGTTGCGCGATCGCCTCGGCGGCACGGGCAAGAAGAAGGCCATGGCGGTAATTCCATACGACCAGCTCCTCGCCAGTCCGAGCGTTCGCGAAATTTGTAAAGGGCTCAGTGCACGCATGCTTTATGGAGGCGCGAGCCCTGAAACGCTCGACCGCCCCGTGCGCCGCTTTTCGCTTGCCGCAATGCAGCTGCCAGGACTGCTCAGTTACATCTCTGAAGACTGTGCCGTCGTGACGCCCGCCGACAGAGGTGATATTCTCGTCGGCAGCCTCGTGGCCAGTCGTTCGAGTAACTATCCGCACGTAAGCTGCGCGGTGGTAACGGGGCCAATCGATCTCGAGCCTAACATTGCACGCCTCCTCGACGGGCTAAGCGATGATGTGCCTGTCTTAAAAGTGGAAACCAACAGCTTCGAAACGGCTGTAGCGCTAAACGCAATTCGTCCTCGGCTCTCTACAAACAATCCCGAAAAGATTACTGCAGCGCTGCGCCTGTTTCATGATCACATCGATACTAGTCACCTCGCCGATAAGATCGTCGACTTCCGCGCCCGCGGTATCAGTCCGCAAATGTTTCTATACGCGCTGCGAGAGCGCGCTGCCGCGGAGCGCCGGCACATCGTACTGCCAGAGGGCAACGATGAGAGAATTCTCCGAGCCACCGCTGAGTTGCTCCGCGATGATTTGGTAGACATAACGCTTCTCGGCGATCGGGCTGAAATTGAGCGCATCATCGCAGATCGTCGCATTCCGCTAGACCTTAGTCAGGTACGAGATATACTAAATCCCGAAACCGATAAGCGCCGTCGTCGCTTTGCCGAGGAACTCTTTCAGCTCAGAAAGCACAAAAAGGGCATGACTCAACTGGTGGCGGCCGATCTAATGGCTGACGTCAGCTACTTCGGCACCATGATGGTTCAGCTTGGCGAGGCCGACGGCATGGTGAGCGGAGCTGCGCACACGACACAGCATACGATCCGTCCTGCGCTGCAGTTTGTCAAGACAAGCCCGGGCGTGCAGCTGGTGAGTTCGGTGTTTTTTATGGCCTTGCCCGATCGTGTAGTCGTATATGGAGACTGCGCCATCAACCCTGATCCCACAGCGGAGGAGTTAGCGCAGATAGCGGCGACCTCTGCTGATACGAGTGCAGCGTTTGGTATTGAGCCGCGTGTAGCGATGCTCAGTTATTCGAGTGGGAGCAGTGGAGTAGGTAGCGATGTAGATAAGGTGCGCCAAGCCACAGCTTTCGCCAAAACTCTTCGGCCTCATGTCCCTATCGATGGCCCTCTACAATACGATGCAGCCGTAGACGCTGGCGTTGCGGCAAAAAAAATGCCTGGCAGTGCTGTCGCTGGCAATGCGAGCGTGCTCATCTTCCCAGACCTCAACACCGGCAACAACACCTACAAGGCCGTTCAGAGAGAAACAGGTGCTATTGCTGTAGGTCCTGTACTTCAAGGCCTAAATAAACCTGTCAACGATTTGAGCCGAGGATGCACCGTCGACGACGTAATCAACACCGTCCTCATTACCGCAATCCAGGCCGGGCAGAATAGGGTGGGGTAGTGCATGTGCCTGAAAGCCTCTCACCGTCGCAGGCTATCATTGCCAGCAAGTTGTAATTACCCATGATCCTAACCCTCAATGCTGGCTCGTCGTCGGTGAAGTATGCCTTGTTCGAGCATACCTCTGGTAAGGACTTCACGAGAATTCGTGAAGGGCTCGTAGAGCGAATTGGCAACGGAGGTCCGTCCTCGCATGAGGAGGCTATCGATAGCGTGCTTGAAGCACTGCAAAAAGACGACCTGTTGCAGCTAATTCAAAGTGTGCGGCACCGGGTCGTTCATGGGGGTGAAGAGTTTCGTGAGCCCACGATCATTACTCCTGAGGTTGAAGCGGTAATCGAGCGACTTAGCCCCTTAGCACCATTGCATAACCCCGTCAATCTGAAAGGCATACGCATTGCCAACGCTAGCCTAGTCAAGGCTGGGAGTACAGCGACGCATGTCGCCGTGTTCGATACGGCGTTTCACGCAACCATTCCTGCTCATGCCTACCGCTATGCCGTTCCCACACCGTGGTATGAGAACTTCGGGGTGCGCAAGTACGGGTTTCATGGAACCTCTCACCAATATGTGGCTGGTGTGTCGCGTGGTGTTTTGGCGAAAGCTGGACTACCACACGAACGAATGATTACCCTACACCTTGGTAATGGCTGTTCGGCAGCTGCAATTTTGAGCGGGGAGTGCATCGAAACGAGCATGGGCCTAACTCCACTTGCAGGACTAATGATGGGTACTCGACCCGGCACAGTAGATCCAGGCATGGCGGCTTACCTAGATGCCCAAGGCATCTCTCTGGCGAAACAGGAAACTGCGCTGAACTCATCGAGTGGACTTACCGCGATTGCTGGGAAAAACGATATGCGCGAGTTGCTCGGTAGTCGTGCTGCTGGCGATGCGAATGCGACTTTGGCGATAGCTATGTTCGTGTACAACATTCGCAAAACGATAGGCAGCTACGCCGCTGTGCTTGCTGGACTCGACGCTATTGTGTTCACTGCCGGTATTGGAGAAAACGCTGCGATTGTGCGTGAAGAAATTTGCGCTGGGCTGGCAAGTTTTGGCGTAAGCCTCGACACAAATGCGAATACCCGACGCTCAGACCAAGCCCGCATCATTAGCACAGGGGACGTCGCTGTGCTGGTGACTCCAACAGATGAGGAGTTGGCTATGGCCATGGTGCAAGAGCCCTCCGTGTAAACCAAAAGGCTCCTCCTACTGGTTAATCCCGCATGCCCACTCACCTCAAGATGCGCCTCGTAATGCGCGACAGCGAACCCCCAATCGTGCGGGAGCTAGAGGTGCCAGCAGACTACTCCTGTTATGAGCTGCACCTTGCCCTCCAGGTAAGCCTGGGCTGGAATGACCACGAGCCCTTTGAGCTGGTTCGCCAAAACCTGACAGTGGGTGTGGAAGCGAGCTATGCCGGAAATGGCCTTACGCACGACGGCCACCGCTATCGGCACGCTGACGAAGTAGAAGCAGGTGAATTGCTGCAGCAAATAGGACAGGTGGTGAGCTACACCTATGATTTCAGTCGACTTTGGAGCTTCACGCTGACGCTCATCTCTCGCGAAGAGCATGATGGGGATCTACCAACTTGTCTAGTATCGGAGGAGGCGGCGCCCCCAGAGGATGTTGACGACCTATCCGTATTCTACGGCCTCCAGATCGCATATCTGGATGAGCAGCACGCCATGCACGACGAAGACGGGAACCGCCCAGAGGCTGCCCCAGCTCAGCGACAGCAGCCACCCGGTCGCGAGGATCGCCCCGAAATGCGACCCGGCCTGCATGGCTCCCCGCAAGTCCGACCGCGCCATCATCGGGCGCAGGGCGGCGGGTTCGATCAGGTTGCGGCGGGAGAAGACGGCGTCCATGGTGGCCCCTCTTGCGGATGGTGCGGTGCGAAAGTGTCGCGCAGGTTCGCTCCGGGCGCAAGGGAATGGCGAAATTGCCGGAAACCTTTCGTCTTCCCGGCGTCCGGCGGCCCGACATGAAAGGGCATCACAGTATGGAGCGGTCTGTTTTCACGGGCCTTCTTCGGTGTACCGACGGTTTCCGCCTCCGATCGGGAGAGAACGGCCTC
>ENA-ORXU01002132-ORXU01002132.1-marine-metagenome-genome-assembly--contig:-NODE-2132-length-14023-cov-3.795712_pt1 | contig 14023 bp, 10 predicted proteins | sample MGYA00237869_ERZ511484 | MGnify/ENA metagenome assembly ERZ511484
GTTGTGGTAGCCCGACCAGTCAGGGCGAGCACAGAAGTAGATGTACTTATGATCTTCCGCGTGGAGCACAGCTTCTATACATGACATATCAGGCATGCAGATGGGACCTGGAGGAAGACCAGGATAGATGTAGGTATTGTAGGGGGAGTCAAAGGCTAGGTGCTTATTGAGTACACGCCTGATGGTGAAATCTCCTACGCCAAAGATGACCGTGGGATCAGCTTGTAAGGCCATGCCTCGCTCTAGTCGATTGAGGTATACGCCTGCAACTCTTGGTTGCTCATCTACCATGGCGGTTTCTTTCTGTACGATACTCGCTAGCGTATAGACCTCTGTGGCGGAAAGATTGAGATCTTCTAGCCGCTGCACCCGAGTAGCATCGCTCCAGTAGCGCTTGTGAGCGGCGGAGAGCTTGGTCATGAGGGCCTCTGGTGTGATCGTCCAGTAAACCTCGTAGCTATTCGGTAAGAAAACTGACATGACCGTCTCCGCTGTCATAGCTGGATCGAGTGTAGGAGCGGCTGTAAGGACGTAGTCATGCCATTCGGCTGAGTCCATCTGTACTTGCTCGCTTACTTGTGCACTCAGATCAGCAATCGTCCGCACAGAATTGATGGTAAGTATCACCGGATCCTGACGTCCAGATCTCAATTTTCTGATGAGCTCCATAGGGCTGAGCGAAGGATCGATCAGGTACCTGCCAGGCTTGACACTCGACTGCTCAAATCTCATGGCCTTGGCGGCACTGGTGTAGGGCCACTGCGACGAGACATAGTCTTGGCGTAGTAGTGAGTCTAGAGAATCATAGCTCATGTCCTCCGAGATGATCAGCTCTTTCACATCACCATCCTTGCTGATGGGCGAGGTCCAGGATCGATAGACTAGGAGAGCTGCTAGCAGCCCTAGGACTAGAAAGATCAATATGAGGACGGCTAACTTTTTCACTAGTAGCCTTCTTTACTCGACGGAAAGTCTCCGCTCTTCACATCCTTGATATATTCTGAGAAGGCGCCTTTCATCGCATCATAGAGCTCGAGATATCGTCGGAGAAAGCGTGGATGGAAATCCTTGGTGATGCCCAGCATGTCGTGTGTCACGAGGACTTGGCCATCCGTATTGCCACCACCACCTATTCCGATGGTCGGTATATTGAGACTTTCTGATACCTGCTTTCCTAAGCTCGACGGTATCTTCTCCAAGACTACAGCAAAGCAGCCTACATCTTGCAATTCCAACGCATCCTTGCGCAATTGATCTGCTTCCATCTCTTCTTTGGCTCGTACCGTATAGGTGCCAAACTTATAGATGCTCTGAGGTGTGAGGCCGAGATGCCCCATGACAGGGATACCTGCTTTCAGGATACGCGCAACACTGTCTATGATCTGGTAGCCGCCCTCAAGCTTTACAGCATGAGCTCCGGATTCTTTCATGATACGTATAGCAGAGTTCAGCGCCTTCTTGGAGTCGCCTTGATAACTACCGAAGGGGAGATCCACTACCACCAGACAGCGCTTCACGGCTCGGACTACACTACTCGCATGATAGATCATCTGATCAAGCGTGATCGGTAGAGTAGTCTCGTGACCCGCCATGACATTACTCGCCGAGTCACCTACGAGGATGACATCTATGCCAGCTTCATCTATGATTCTCGCCATGGAGTAATCATAGGCCGTAAGCATACTGATCTTTTCGCCAGCATCCTTCATCTCTTGTAAGGTATGCGTAGTGATGCGCTTTACATCTTTACTGATACTCATAAGTACGATCGTTGTGAGGTGTAAGATTACGACAGTCAGAGCTATTCCTTATCAGATCTATCGTGTACTCCGACCTAGGTCATCTACCTTTACACCCTATGAATTCAAAGTATCTTCTCCTTTTCTTAGTGCTGAGCGGTTTTCTCCTGGGTTGTGACAATGATTTTGAGATCAACGCTCCCAAAGAAGAAATACCCATAGTGTATAGCCTGCTAGATGCAGACGAGGCTGTACATGTGCTACGCCTTGAGCGAGCATTTATCAATACAGATCGAAGCGCTCTCGAGATTGCACGAGATCCTGATTCGCTGTATTACCCTTCAGCAACTGTACAACTCCTCGGAGAGGACGGAGCTGAGTATACGATGGATAGAATCGACGCTGCCGACATCGGTCTACCTAGACGTGAAGGTGTCTTCGCAGAGTCGCCCAATTTCGTCTATAGCATTTCATCTGCCATCACTCGATTTGAGGAAAACGAACGCGTTTCTCTTAACATCCAATTGGATGAACTATCAGAACCCATCACTGCATCTTGCCAGATTCTTGGCGAAGTGGATCTGCGATTACCAAGTACAGATCGACCACTTGTCATACGACCTGGCGATGACTTTCTGGTACGATGGAATCATGATAGTCAAGAGGAAGAACGAGCATACCAAGTGGATCTACAATTTGACTTTACCGAAGTCCTAGCAGGTGAGCGTACTGATAGAACGATCAGCATAGATCTCGGTAGTACAACTAACAAGAAAGAGGTAGAAGTACTGTCAGATAGATTCTTTGAAGCTCTTGCGGCTCTCCTAGACCCAGTCCCAGGTATAGTGAGAGAGATAGGTGATGTAAGGCTGACAGTGATCGCCGGTGGTGAAGAGCTTGCTGAAGCTATTGCCTTGGAAAATGCCAACACAGGACTCACCAGTAACCAAGAGATACCGGTCTACACCAACTTGTCAAGCGGTCGAGGAATCTTCAGCTCACGAACTTCTGGGGGCAATGAGTACAATCTCAGCCCACCGACTAGAGATAGTATCCGCAACGGACGTCTCACGGGTGATCTAGGATTCTTATAGGTCTCATCTATCTCTAGGTATTTCTGTCGTCTTGTCATCTATTCTGCACAGATGACACCTTCTTGTCATACGTATTGCGACGATTCTGACGATTCGTCAGAATCTTTCCGCTGGCACATATATTGACTTATGCATGAATGAAATCAGAAATCATTCATAACGTAATCAATAGATAGTAATGAGCAAAATCATAGGAATAGACTTGGGAACTACCAACTCTGTTGTCGCCGTGATGGAAGGCAACGAGCCCGTAGTGATACCCAATGACGAGGGTAGAAGGACGACTCCCTCTGTCGTAGCATTTGTAGAAAATGGCGAGCGCAAGATTGGCGATCCAGCCAAGCGCCAAGCCATCACTAACCCACAGAAGACCATCTCATCCATTAAGCGATTTATGGGTACACGATACTCAGAGATGAAGAAAGAGGCGTCGCAGATGCCGTACCCAGTCGTCAAGGGCGATAATGATACGGCTCGTGTAGAGATAGACGGTCGTAAATACACACCGCAGGAGCTGTCAGCAATGATCCTGCAGAAAATGAAGAAGACCGCTGAGGATTTCCTCGGCGCAGAAGTGACAGAAGCTGTCATCACAGTGCCTGCTTACTTCAATGATTCACAGCGTCAGGCTACTAAGGAAGCTGGTGAGATTGCTGGACTCAAAGTCTCACGTATCATCAATGAGCCTACAGCCGCGGCACTTGCCTTTGGTCTGGATAAGAAGCTTGATGATATGACAATCGCCGTGTATGATCTCGGTGGTGGAACATTTGATATATCCATCCTCGAATTAGGTGATGGAGTATTTGAAGTGAAATCGACCAATGGTGATACACACCTAGGTGGTGATGACTTTGATAGAGTGCTGATCGACTTCATGGCAGAGGAATTTGTCAAGCAAGAGTCTATGGATCTGCGGAAAGATCCGATGGCTCTGCAGCGTCTCAAAGAGGCCGCTGAGAAAGCGAAGATCGAGCTCAGTGCCGGCACGGAGACAGAGGTCAACCTGCCGTATATCACGGCTAAGGATGGTGTACCAAAGCACCTGGTGCTGAAGATTTCTCGAAGCAAATTTGAGAAGATGGTGGACAGCCTCGTACAGCGTACGCTCAAGCCTTGCGCAGCCGCACTGAAAGATGCTGGTATCAGCAAATCTGAGATCGATGAGGTCATCCTCGTAGGTGGATCTACTCGTATCCCTGCCATCCAAGAGGCGGTAGAGAAGTTCTTTGGCAAAAAGCCCAATAGAAGCGTCAATCCTGATGAAGTAGTTGCCGTAGGTGCAGCGATTCAGGGTGGTGTACTCAGCGGAGATGTACAGGATGTACTCTTACTTGATGTAACTCCACTATCTCTCGGTATAGAGACGATGGGTGGTGTCTATGATGTCGTCATAGAGTCTAACAGTACGATACCGACGAAGAAGAGTAAAATCTACTCCACAGCAGCGGATAATCAGCCAAGTGTAGAGATCCATATCCTACAAGGAGAAAGACCTATGGCAACTGATAACCGCAGTGTAGGCCGATTTATCCTCAATGATATACCGCCATCACCGCGCGGTGTACCACAGATCGAAGTGTCATTTGATATGGATGCTAATGGTATCCTCAGCGTCACAGCTAAGGATAAGGGAACAGGTAAAGAGCAGAATATCCGTATCGAGGCCAGCACGGGTCTATCGCAAGAGGAAATCGCCGCGATGAAAGCTGAAGCAGAAGCCAATGCTGATTCAGATAAGGTTGCTCGCGAGAAAGTGGATAAAATGAATGCCGCTGATTCGCTCATCTTCCAGACAGAAAAGCAAGTCTCCGAGTATGGTGATAAGATTCCAGAAGACAAGCGTGCTGCTATTGATTCTGCACTAGAAGAATTAAAAGCCGCGCACAAGTCAGAAGATCTAGATGCTGTAGAGGCAGGAACTGAAAAGCTCAATACTGCATGGCAGGCAGCTAGTCAGGATATCTATCAAGCATCTCAGGACGGCGCCGCTGATCCATCAGGAGCAGAGCCGACTGATTCTGCAGAGGAGGAGACGACTGACGTCGAATTTGAAGAAGTGGAAGAGTAGTCGATACATCTTCTACATATATTATCAGCAAGAGGGAGCTGCGATACATATCGCAGCTCCCTTTTTTTGTTCTCAGTCGCGTACCTTTGATTCCCGTGGCAATGAAGGCATCATTGCACTACTTCAGATCAAGAAAATCACTAGCTCATGGCTAAGTATGTATTCGTCACGGGTGGGGTTACTTCCTCCTTAGGAAAAGGTATCATCGCAGCTTCACTCGGTAAGCTGCTCAAGGCTCGCGACCTCCGCGTCACCATCCAGAAGTTTGACCCCTATCTCAATATTGATCCCGGCACGCTCAATCCCTATGAGCACGGTGAGTGTTACGTGACAGAAGACGGAGCGGAGACCGATCTGGATCTAGGACACTATGAGCGATTTCTCAATATCCATACCTCCCAGGCTAACAATGTCACCACGGGCCGCATCTACAGCACAGTGTTGGAGAAGGAGCGTAGAGGAGACTACCTAGGTAAGACCGTACAGATCATACCGCATATCACGGATGAGATCAAGAATAATATACTTGAGCTAGGCCGATCAGGTGACTACGATATCGTCATTACAGAGATCGGCGGTACGGTCGGTGATATAGAATCCCTTCCTTATCTAGAAGCTATACGTCAGCTCAGGATGGAGCTGAAACGTGAGGACTTCATCGTCATTCACCTGACACTGATTCCCTATCTCAGCGCAGCTGGTGAGCTCAAGACCAAGCCTACACAGCACAGCGTCAAGCAACTTCTCCAAGCGGGCATAGAGGCAGATGTGCTCGTCTGCCGCACCGAGCATCCCCTCACGGAGGAACTGCGTAAGAAGATTTCACTATTTTGTAATGTGCATCTTGACTCCGTTATAGAAGCGCGTGATGCTGAGAGCATTTATGATGTGCCTCTGCTCATGCTTCGCGAGCACTTAGACATCATCTGCTTGCAGAAACTGAATCTCCCAGCAGACGTCGTGCCAGACCTAGAGTCCTGGAAGGGCTTTCTCTCACGACTCAAGAATCCACTCAATGAAGTCAAAGTGGCCGTGGTAGGAAAGTACATAGAGCTCAAGGATGCCTATAAGTCGATTTATGAGTCATTCGTCCATGCAGGAGCGGCCAATGAGTGCCGCGTCATAGTCACTGGCATCCATAGCGAATCCTTAGAAAACTATGACGACTTGCAAGAGCGTCTACGCGGCTATCACGCCGTACTTGTAGCTCCAGGATTTGGTAGTAGGGGAGTCACGGGAAAGATCAATACGGTACGACACTGTAGGGAACATCAGGTTCCACTATTTGGTATTTGCCTCGGTATGCAGTGCGCTGTGGTAGAGTTTGCTCGCAATGTGCTTCAGCTCAGCGAGGCCGCAAGTACAGAGATGGATCCAGATACGCCGCATCCGGTGATCTACCTCATGGAAGATCAGAAAAATCTAGAAAACCTCGGTGGCACGATGAGACTGGGCAGCTACACTTGTGTGCTCACTCCTGACTCTATCAGCTCCGCGGCCTATCAGTCGTCACAGATTAATGAGCGCCATCGCCACCGATACGAACTCAATAACTCCTACCGTGACCAACTAGAAGATGCAGGAATGAAGATAGTGGGCACCAATCCTGAAACTGGCCTAGGTGAGATCATCGAGCTCAGCGGACATCCCTGGTACGTATGTGTGCAGTATCATCCAGAGTTACGCAGTACGGTAGAGTCGCCCCATCCCTTGTTCGTTGATTTTGTAAGGGCTGCCATGGTCTATAAGGATAGCTCTGTCGAGCAAATGTCTCAGCCGTCCTCAGCCGTCTAGATGAGCTTTCGCAAAAAGACGACGCAGGAACTGCAACGTACGGAGTCAGAAAGTCAAAAATTTCCTTTTGTCCTACTACTAGATCAGGTCAGATCAGGGCAAAACGTAGGATCACTGTTTAGGAGTGCAGACGCATTTGGCGCAGACCACATCCACCTATGCGGCATCACAGTTCAGCCACCTCACCGTGAGATCCTCAAGACCGCCCTCGGAGCTACGCAGACAGTCGCGTGGACGTATCATGAGACCAGTATAGAGGCAATCAACACAGTTAAAGGCATGGGATATAGTGTCTATGCTCTAGAGCAAGCGCATGACAGCACGTCCTTGGATGAGTGGTCATGGTCCATGGAGACCAGAGGAGTTGCACTGATCGTAGGCAATGAAGTGAAGGGCGTGGATCAAAAGCTACTAGAGCACTGCGATGGTGTCCTTGAGATCACCCAAGTGGGCCAGAAGCATAGTCTCAATGTAGCTGTGAGTGCCGGTATCGCCATGCATCATATTTTTCAGACCTTTGCAGCTCGTGAAAGTCAGAAATAAAAAGAAATCTCTCAACGTCATTACCCTAGGCTGCAGTAAGAATCTCGTAGACAGCGAGAATCTGATCACGCAACTAAGCGCCAATGATCTACAGGTACGTCATGATAGTGACGGTACCGATCATGACGTCGTGATCATCAATACCTGTGGATTTATCGATCGCGCCAAGGAAGAATCCGTAGATACGATACTCGAATACAGCAAACTCAAGCAACAAGGAGACATCTCAGAGCTCTATGTCATGGGATGCCTCAGCGAGCGCTATCGAGAAGATCTGCAGCGTGAGATACCTGATGTCGATGGATACTTTGGCACCACGGAGCTGCCACAGATTTTGTCAGCGGTAGGAGTGGAGTACCGCGATGAGCTACTCGGCGAGCGTATCACGACCACACCTGCACACTACGCTTACCTCAAGATTGCAGAAGGCTGTAATCGTACGTGCTCCTTCTGCGCCATACCGCTCATGCGCGGCAAGCACATCAGTCAGAGCATCGAGCAACTCGTAGCACAAGCACGAGCACATGCCAGGGCAGGAGTGCGGGAGCTCATTCTCATCAGCCAAGAGCTTACCTACTATGGACTCGATCTCTACAAGCGACGAGCACTCGTCGATCTACTCATAGCGCTAGAAGAGGTGGACGGCATCGATTGGATCAGACTTCACTACGCCTATCCATCTAAGTTTCCCAGAGAGATCCTCGATCATATGGCCAGCTCTAGCAAGGTCTGTTCTTATCTCGATATGCCACTACAGCACATCAGTGATACTGTGCTCAAGCGCATGCGCAGACAGATCACTCGATCAGATACCCAGGAGCTCATAGACTACGCTCGTGCTACTGTCCCCAATCTTACCCTCAGAACTACCATGCTCGTCGGCCATCCTGGCGAGACCAATGCAGAGTTCGATGAGCTATGCGATTTTGTCAGCGAGGGCCACTTTGATAGGCTCGGAGTATTTCAGTATAGCCACGAGGAAGATACCAGTGCCCATGACATGCCCGATGATGTTCCCGCTAGTCTCAAGGAGATGCGAGCGCAGACCCTTATGGAGATCCAATCAAGTATATCGCTCCGTCACAATGAGTCTCTCGTAGGCAAGACCCTGCGCGTGCTCATAGATGATCGCGTGGACGGAAAGTACCGCGGACGTACAGAGGGAGATAGTCCAGAAGTCGATAATGAAGTATGGGTAGAGGCAGATTATCTCCGTGTAGGTGATTTCTATGATGCCGTGATTACTGATGCTAGCGAGTATGATCTATTTGCCACTGTCAATAAGTAAGCGACTCATCAACTTTACTCCGCTCTGCGAGTTTCGATAGGTGATGCAACCCAAAGCCACATCCCGCGATTCCAGAAGTGAACCATCGCTGCTCTCCGCGAGCATAGATCCGCTCTATCTTGCCCTAGGATGCCTGGTCGCTGCCTGTGTGATCATGCTTATATCATATGGCGGGCTGAGCAAGTCAGATGCACCAGACAAGTCCCAGATTTACTTGGTCTCAGCCTCCTTTGTCTTGATTTATGTAATCTTTAACAGCATCCTCAGCTACGGCATTGACAATATGGCAAAGTACCTGCCCCGTTCTATCATTGGCTTTGTAGGGCTTACCGTCATCAGCACCGTCGTCGCGCAGTTGCTATCTGGAGTTGCCATCGACGATGCGGGAACCTACAAGTGGCTTTATATCGTATTTAGTATGTGCTACATCATCTTCTTGGTGATTGTACGCACGATGCGCAAGATCATCGATCTAGCACAAGAGCAAGATAAAAACTTAAGAAATGAACGCTAGTACTACGTCCACTATATCTCGATTTGTCCTACTCATGCTATCAGTATGTACGCTCAGTATGGCATCCTGTCAGTCACAGAATCACAGCGTAGATGGCACGAGCGACTCTGGAAGCGTAGATAAGATAGAAAAGACAGATGCAGAGTGGAAAGCTCAATTATCCAAGCAAGAGTATTATGTGCTGAGAGAGGCTGGTACGGAGCGAGCCTTTACAGGCAAATACTGGGACTATAAGGACAAGGGTACCTACACGTGCAAAGCATGCAACTTAGCTCTCTTTGACTCGGATACCAAGTTCATGTCAGGTACTGGATGGCCGAGCTTCTATGAGCCGATTAATGAAACCAATGTAGGGGAAGATGTAGATTACAAAATCGGCTACAAGAGGACGGAGGTACACTGTGCAAGATGCGATGGTCATCTAGGCCATGTCTTTGCTGACGGGCCAGAGCCTACCGGTCTGAGATACTGCATCAATAGCGTAAGTCTTGACTTCGCTCCAGCTAGCGACAAATAATTAGAACCACAGATATTTTATGAGAACTCTCTATTCCACCATAGCGCTGCTATGTATGTACTTAGCACCCGCCTGGTCGCAAGGTCACAAGATTGATGTAGAGCTGCGGGACACGTCGCTGGCTGAGATCTATCTCGGTTATCACTACGCGGATAAGCAGTATATCCTAGATACTGCCAAGCACATGGGTGACGGCAAGTATCAATTTTCTGGAGTTGAACCGCGCAAGCCAGGCGTTTATCTAGTGGTGTTTCCACCAAAAAACCTCTACCTAGAAATCCTACTTGATCACGATGAGCAAGTAGTGAATCTGTCCACCGAGACGAGCGATCTTACAGCTAACATCAAGGTGAACTCCGCCGGTCAGACCAAGGAATTTTACGACTACATTGCATTTTTGCGAAAGCAGAAAGAGAAGGCCAAGGAGCTATCAGCACAGCAGAAAAACTCTCAAGACAGTATTGCTGACGCAAAAGCCATGACAGCTCAGAAGGCCCTGGACGACGAAGTCACCGCGTATCAAGACAGAATATTACAGGAATATGACGGCAGCATGCTTGCCCTAGTCATCAGCTCCGGTCTGCAGGTGAAGATGCCAGACTTTGGCGATCTGTCAGGGAATAAACTGCGACAAGCTCAGTACGAGTATTATAAGAGCCACTTCTGGGATCGTATAGATCTCTCAGACGATAGACTACTCAGGACGCCATTTATCCAGAGCAAGGTAGATGCTTATATGACCAATCTGACACCGCAAGTTCCTGATAGTATAGCTGCATCTCTGGATTACCTATTCAGTATGATGGATCCTGATGGTGATATCTATCGTCACTATATGGTGCAGTTTATTAATGAATATAGTGCCAGTAAAGTGGTCGGTATGGATGCCGTGTTTGTGCACTTAGCTGATACCTACTACCGCACGGGCAAGGCTCACTGGACACCAGAGGAAAATCTATCTAAGATCCTGAAGCGGTCCACTACCTTAAAGCCTATCCTCCTAGGTAAGACAGCCCCGAACTTTAGCTTTACTCAGCCCGATGATTCTACACACAGCTTATATGACGTTGAAAGTCCGTATACGGTCTTGATCTTTTGGGATCCAGACTGTGGGGTCTGTAAGAAAGCCATGCCAGAGGCTGTAGCATTTGGTAAGAAGTACCGAGACTATGGAGTCCAGATCGTGGGCATATGTACCAAGCGAGAAAAAGACGTCCAAGACTGCTGGTCTGACATCGCTGAGAAAGGTCTAGATAATTGGGTAGTGGGATATGATCCCAATGCTCGCTACAAACCGCTCTATGACGTGACCGCTACTCCGATGATCTATGTACTAGACGAGGACAAGGTAATCTTGTCCAAGCGTATAGCTGCCGGACAATTAGAGGAAGTGATGGACATATTTTTGGACGAAAGTCCTAATGACATGAAGAAGTAGCAAGTACCTTTGCACCTCGAAAATCTGCCCGTATATCTTGAAACATTCTACGACTCTCGTGGGGATTATGCTCATAATCCTCTTAGCATCATCTTGCAACGACGCACCTACCGCTAGACTAGGAGCTCCTCAACTGGATAGCTATATGTGGGCTCAGAGGAGCTATCCTCGTGGCACCATCGATCATGATGCACTGGCACAAGCTAGATCTACTCGGATTGCACAAGTGCCGACAAGGATGTCGGGCTATGATGAGATATGGAAATCAGAAGGTCCGACCAATGTGGAAGGACGCATCACTGACATAGAAATCCCTGGTGAAAGTCGACGCATCGTCTATGCTGGTACGGCCAGCGGCGGTCTGTGGAGAAGTGATGACGCTGGAGGCACTTGGCGACCCTTGTTTGATGATCAGCCTAGCTTAGCTATTGGTGATTTTGACATCGCGGATAGTGATCCGCAGATCTTGTATGTCGGCACTGGCGAGGCCAATGGTGGTGGTGGTTCACTAGCCTATGATGGTCAGGGTGTATTCAAATCAACCGATGGTGGACGCAGTTGGAGTGCGGCCGGTTTAAGTAATGTGGGAAGCATAGGCAAAGTGCTCATCCATCCCACAGATCCAGATATTGTCTACGTCGCGGCTATGGGCCGTCTATTTGAGACTGGTCCGCATAGGGGTATCTATCGCACCACAGATGGTGGCGACTCATGGGACAAGGTCCTCTATATCAATGACAGGACGGGAGTCATCGATCTGGTATTTCACCCAGACGCTCCCGATATAATCTTAGCCGCTGCCTGGCAGCGTACTCGTACCCCTAGTCGCTTGACCTATGGCGGCGCCTCGAGCAATATCTATCGATCTACAGATGGAGGAGAGGACTGGGAAATCGTCACGGGAGTGCTACCTTCTGCAGCTGCCGATAAAGGCAGGATAGCCCTTGCCGTAGCACCGTCTGATCCCACTAGATTCTATGCTTTATACGCCAGATCTGATGGGTCTCTGGGCTCTTACTTTGAGAGTTATGATAGCGGAAACACTTGGGACGAATTCTCGACCGCAGGCATAGTTGATGTGCCATTTATGTGGTGGTTTGGTGAGTTAGAAGTTGATCCTTTGGATCCAGATCTAGTGTACTATCTCGGTTTGGAATCATACGAGCGACTCAATCCCGCCGGTGGATGGAATAATATCTTCCCTGGTGTACATGTGGATCAGCACGCCATGGCGATTCATCCATCTGATCCAACTCTGATGTACTTAGGCAACGACGGCGGAATGCACATGAGTGATGATCGCGGTCGTGGCTATACTAAGTCCCGCTCCTTACCGAACATCCAGTTCTACACCTGCGAGATAGATCCGCATACCAGCGGTCGCTTCTATGGTGGCTCGCAAGATAATGGTACTCTCACCACGCCGACCGGCGCTATCGATGATTGGAAGCAAATCTCTGGTGGCGATGGCATGACGGTCAGAGTAGATCCCGTCAGTCCTGAGATTATCTATACCATGTCACAGAACGGCTTCATACAGCGCAGTCTAGATGGTGGTGATAATTTTATGGCAATAAGATCTGGCCTCACTGGCTCATTTAATTGGAATGCTCCCTTGGAATTATCTCCGCACAACAGTGCAGATTTATTTTTCGGTGGTGAGCGTCTTTATCGCAGTAATCTTGGTGAATTCTGGACTGCGATCAGTCCCCCGATGAGTAATGGACCCTATGCTGGGAATAGAACCTTTGGTACGATTACTACGATTGATATCAGCCCTATCAATGACCGACTTATCCTCACAGGCACAGATGATGGCAATGTGTGGATCAGTTTAGACGATGGCTCCACGTGGGATGAGATCAGTCGTGATCTACCTGAGCGATGGGTGACTGCTGTTGCGGCAGATCCCTTGGATGCAGAGCAGATTTATGTCTCGTTTAGTGGCTATAGATTTGGAGAAGACGTGGGGCACGTATTTCAATCAGTCAACTATGGCACCGAGTGGAAAGACATCAGTTACAATCTCCCTGAAGTACCTGTGAATGACCTACTTATCCATCCTACACGCGGTGAGATCTATGCAGCCACTGATATAGGTATCTATTATCTCCATCCAGAGACTGAGTTGTGGACTCTACTAGGTATAGGTATGCCTGTCGTACCAGTCACGGACATGGACTTCGATGAAGGCGAGGATCTACTACTTGCAGCGACCTACGGCCGGTCTATGTATAGCTATCGCTTTGACTTCTCTACTTCTCAGCAAGAGCTGACTAGCAACATAGGGATGACAATATATCCGTCACCAGCTCCAAGCGGTGGTAGGCTGACGGTAGAAGCGAGTAGTCAGATCAAGTCGATCGACCTTCTTTCCTTCACGGGACAGAGCACATCACTACTTACTGATTACGAGCTTTCTACGGCGCAGGTACAATTACCAGAAGTACCCTCAGGAAGTTATGTGATCAGATGTCACACAGCTGCAGGCGTGGAATCACGGATCTTCACAGTAGAGTAGTACTCTTGATCGAAGCGCGCGGCATCGAATCATGACATACGATCAGTAGCTCACACACTGATCCAATGCTGACCGATCTATTTATCTATCGTATGTCCTCCTTACTTGAACTGACCATCTAGCTCAAGTAACTTGACTCGATATACTCATGGATGCTTGACAAGTGAAGCCTTGCTGTGTGCGACGCTCATAGCTAGGGATTCTCCTCATGATGGAGAGAAAAGCTACTTGTCCATAGGCTCGCGATCATTCATTTCTACATGTCAGTCACAGCATCACCTATAGGAGACATAGACCTTAACAACACAAAGTAGGCTCTATCGAGTCGTAGATTCAACTACTAATCATCAATCATCCTGATCGACTGTGCACAGCCTACTTACCGATAATACTATCTGATCTGACCGCTCCTGACTAGGCTACTACTCAATTCGTGCATTAGGCTTCGTAGCGAGAGCCGCAGGTGCGATAAGATGAGGTGCTTCTCTGACGAGGCATAGCGTG
>ENA-ORXU01002133-ORXU01002133.1-marine-metagenome-genome-assembly--contig:-NODE-2133-length-14015-cov-52.868417_pt1 | contig 14015 bp, 15 predicted proteins | sample MGYA00237869_ERZ511484 | MGnify/ENA metagenome assembly ERZ511484
GGTACAGATATTAGACATTACCTCACGTATTCTAACTGCCATCTCATCACTTATCGCGTTACGTCGGCGGGTAGTAATAAAGTAAATATGCAGGTAAATAGAATAAACGCTATGCGCCGATTTGTGTAGCTTGTATTTCATTGATGTAGGTGATACTATAACTGTATGATTGTCCCACAGGGATACCGCTATGCATATAACCCGTCGCATAACATACAGGCTTTATCCAAATCGGCAACAAGAACAAACCCTGTTCTATCATCGCCGATTGCACTGCCTGTTATACAATGCAGCGGTTGCCAATCGACGCACCCAGTACAAGAAGTTTGCTAAATCAGTAAATTACTACGAGCAGCAAAACTGTCTACCTCAGTTCAAGAAAGTTTGGGTTGAGTACCAAGAGGTAAACTCTCAGGCATTACAAGCAACTTTGAAACGAGTAGACTTAGCTTATCAATCCTTTTTTCAGGGATTGCGAGGCTATCCAAAGTTCAAGGCTGGTCATAAATATAGCGGTTGGACTTATCCCGCTAAAACTGGTTGGAAAGCTTTGAGTAATGGCAAGCATGGCAAGCTAAAGTTGTCTAAGATAGGCGATATTAGAATGCGAGGCACTGCTCGAACTTGGGGTGTCCCTACTAGCTGTACTATCTTTTACCGCCATCAAAACTGGTATGCCAGTATTACGGTAAAGTGTGAGCCAGTCAGAGCTACTGACAAAGGTTCAGTAGGACTAGACTTGGGCTGTAAAGATGCAATTACATTTGACAACGGGTCGACTGTAACAGCACCCAAGTTTTACACCAAAAAACTAGTTCAAATCAAAACACTATCTAAGGAAAAAAGGAGAAAACGCGCGCCGAACAGAAAAAAGAATGTCCGAGGCTCTAAACGTTGGCTTAAAGCAACCAAGAAAGTATCTAAACTACAGCGTAAAGCCCGATTGCAGAGAAAAGATTGGGCGCACAAAACCACGGCACAAATCGTAAGCGGTAACAGCTTGGTCGTAGGGGAAAAGCTAACAGTCAAAAACATGACCAAAAAAGCCAAGAAAGGTAGTAAAAGGAAACGGCAAAAAGCTGGGCTAAACCGTTCTATTATGGATACAGGGATGAGTATTGTGAGTAAAATGCTCTGCTACAAAGAAGAAGAGGCAGGTGGAATGTATTTGGAAAGTCCAACCAGGACTCTCAAACCAACTCAACGTTGTAACAAATGCTGGAAGCTAACGCCTAAGTCTTTGTCTGACCGTATTCATAACTGCCAACATTGCCCTGAAGTCTGCGGGCGGGATGAAAATGCAGCCAAAGTAAATTTACAATGGGCGTTAGGAACTAGCATCCAGGGTGATAATAGCACCCAAAATCTCAGATCTCAAACCTCTACAACTAACCCTAGTAAGCGCAAGCATACTGGAGGCCCGAAGCAAGCTTGGGAAGTGAAGAGACAGAAACCACCTGTTCCACGCAGCGTAGCGGAGTAACTGGTGGTGGTTCATAAAGCAAAAATATTAATAATTAATAAATTACAAATTATTAAGCATCGCTATTGAGAATAGCTTGACGAGTTTACTTCGTCCTACAGGTTGCTGTAAAATTTAATCAAAATCCCATGGTAGTTTGGGAAATCGTGACAATTTTAGAATTTTGATATTTTCCTAAATAAGTAAAGTTAGTCGTACTAAGGCTGAAGACGATCGCATCATTTTATTAGCCAAGATAGTTAATCAAACTTTGCTCATTTTTATTGACTATGTATTCTTGCCCATTGACAACTTCTATTTATTTTGTATTTTTCATTTGATAAAAAATAATCAACAACAGTATTTTTATCTCAAATTAGAGAAGAAACGATTTTTGCTACATGACAGGTAAAAGACAGACAAGCTTATCTGTTGGTAGTAGAAGCTTTGGTATAGATTATTGATTAAAACCTTGTCATAATCTAAATGAAAGATTAAATATAGATCGCCAATTAAAATTAATGGCTAATACAGAAGATTTATTCTGTTTATAGCCAGCCAAAAAATATGACTACCGCTTCCCCCAAATTAAAAACCAACCAAAGAAATCAAAGTAATGACTGGCGATTATTTCTCAAGTTAATTCCCTACACCAAGCAGAGTAAAGGTACTTTAGTTGTTTGTCTGATTTTACTCATGCCTCTGGCTATAGCTGGTTCAATTCAGCCTTTGATTGTTGGTCAGGCGATATCTTTATTAAAAGAAGAACCTGTATGGGATTTTTTGAGTCAAGTCTCTGTAGCGCAGGGAATTAATCTCTTGGCTGGTTTGTTACTCCTAACTGTTTTAGTTAGATTAATGTTTGCTTCGGTACAGGGTTATTTAGTACAGAAGATTGGACAGGAAATAACTGCCGAGGTAAGACAAGATTTATTTACCCACGTAACTTCTTTAGCTTCGAGCTTTTTCGATCGCACTCCTGTGGGAAAACTAATTACTCGTATTGCTAGTGACGTCGAGGCTTTGGGGAATGTCTTTGCCAGTGGCGCGATCGGGGTAGTCAGCGATTTTGTTTCTATTGTGGCAATTGTGGTGATGATTTATATCACCAACTGGAAACTGGCATCAATTCTGGTATTTCTGCTAATTCCCGTTACTGCCCTAATTATTTATTTCCAGCAACAGTATCGCAAGGCGAATTACAAAGCCCGCGAAGAACTTTCTCAACTGAACACTATGCTGCAAGAAAACATTGCAGGAATTAACATCGTGCAGCTATTTCAGCGGGAAGTGTATAACGGCGAGATGTATCGCTCAATCAACGAACGCTACCGTACAGAAGTTGATAAAACCATCTTTCACGATTCGGCTGTCTCGGCAACATTAGAGTGGATTGCTTTAGTTGCGATCGCTGTTGTTCTTTGGATAGGTGGCGTATTTGTCTTGCAAGATAGTATGACTTATGGAGCATTATCAGCATTCATTCTCTATGCCCAAAGACTGTTTAACCCGATACGCCAGTTTGCGGATAAATTTACCATGTTTCAGTCAGGATTTACCGCCATTGAAAGAATTACCGAGTTATTGAGCGAACCCATAGAAATTAGAGATAAAGTCATCTCTCACCAGGAAGGACATCGTAGTTTACTCGTAGAAGATCCTAATAGCAACAAAACGGGTGAAATTCGCTTTGAAAATGTTTGGTTTGGCTACAAAGAAGATGAATATGTCCTGAAAAATCTAGACTTTACAATCAAGCCTGGAGAAAAAGTAGCCTTAGTAGGACCTACGGGCGCAGGAAAAAGCTCGATAATTCGTTTATTATGCCGTCTTTACGAACCAAGTAAGGGCAAAATTTTAGTAGACGGGATTGATATTCGCGATATTCCTCAAGCAGATCTACGTCGCTATATTGGCGTAATTTTACAAGAAAGCTTTTTATTTGCAGGAGATGTCAAACGCAACATCACTCTAGGGGATAATTATTCCATCGAAGAAGTTCAAGAAGCAGCCCAGTTAGTTAATATAGATCGCTTTATTAAAGATCTACCTAACGGTTACAATACAGTGCTGCGAGAAAGAGGCACCAACCTTTCAGGGGGACAAAAACAGCTTTTAGCTTTTGCGCGAGTGGCGATTCGTAATCCCCATGTTTTGATTTTAGATGAGGCTACTTCAAGTCTTGATGTTTCTACTGAAGCTTTAATTCAATCAGCCTTAGAACAATTATTGGTCAATCGTACCGCAATTATTATTGCCCACCGTCTCTCTACTATCCGTAATGTAGACAAGATTTTAGTATTGAAACGAGGTGAATTAGTCGAAGCAGGTAGTCATGATGAATTATTGGCTACTGATGGTTTGTATGCCAGCTTGTATAAGTTACAGATGCTGGGTAATTAGAAAAGTAGACAGTTAGCTATCATTATTCACAATAGTTGATTTCACAGCGATCGTTCATTAAAATCTCATCTATTTTTAATCTTGCTGAGTAAATTTAGATTGGAATTAACAAAAATTACTATTGAACGTTTCAGTATTTTCTACAGGAATCAAATAAAAATGTCAGAGACTAAAGTTATCGTAACCGTTGAAAACTTAGCACCTGAAAATGGTACATTCATAACTCCGACGTGGGTCGGATTTCATAATGGAGAATTTGATACTTACAATCAAGGTGAAGCAGCATCTCCAGGATTAGAAAGTCTGGCAGAAGATGGAGCAACATCAGGAATTTCTCAAGAATTTACAGCAAGCGGAACTGGCACAGTTGATGGTACTTTAGTGGGTGTAGAAGGAGTAGAAGGACCTATAGATCCAGGAGAAACTGTTAGTCAAACTTTTACCTTGGATAGTGAAGATCCCAATAGTCAATACTTTAACTACGCTTCGATGGTGTTGCCTTCTAATGATGCCTTTATTGCCAATGGCGATCCTCTCGCGATTCCTGTCTTTGATAATGAGGGTAATTTTATTGGTGCAGATTTTATTGTCTATGGCAATGAAGTGTTAGATGCAGGAACAGAAGTCAATGACGAAGCAGAAGATAGTACCGCGTTTTTTAGTCAAGCTGCACCCAATACAGGAGAAACAGAAGAGGGAGTCGTCGAACTTCATCCAGGTTTTGCACCAGGAGGAAGAATTTTGAGTGAAGATGGCAGTAGCGAAAATGCTCCAGCAGCATTTACCGATGCCGACTTTACTGAATCGGGATATCAAGTAGCCAGAATTAGTATTCGTAATGAAGATGAAACATTACCTCCTCCTCGAGATCTGGTAGAAATTACAGTAACCGTTGAAAATCTTAGCCCAGAAAACGGTACGGCGTTGACACCCTTATGGTTTGGTTTTCATGATGGTAATTTTGATACTTACGATCGCGATCAAGCTGTAACTGAAGGTTTAGAAAGTTTAGCTGAAGATGGAGATACTTCTGCAATTTCTGAAGAGTTTCTCAATAGCGGTGCGGGAGTTGTTGATGGCACAATTACAGGAGATGAAGGAGCAACCCCAGGCATCATTGATGTTGGAGAAACTACTAGCTTAACTTTTACTGTCGATCGCAATGAAGCTAACAGCCGATATTTGAACTATGCTTCGATGGTGTTGCCTTCTAATGATGCCTTTATTGCCAATGGCGATCCTCTCGCTCATGAAATTTTCGATGTAGAAGGTAACTTTCTTGGTGCAGATTTTATAGTCAGTGGTAATGAAGTTTTAGATGCAGGAACAGAAGTCAATGACGAAGCAGAAAACAGCACAGCGTTTTTTGGTCAAGCTGCACCCAATACAGGAGAAACTGAAGGAGGAGTTGTAGAACTTCACCCAGGCTTTGAAACAGGAGGGCGTATTTTAAGTTCGCCTGAATTTGCAGGTGCAAATTTTACTACGGAAGGTTATCAAGTAGCTAGAATCACAGTTACGACTGAAGATTTATCAACATCCACCGATGAACCTAATCAATTATTTCCAGGAACTCCCGATGATGATGCTCTTACTGGCGGTGCTGGCAATGATACTCTCGGAGGAGGAGCGGGAAACGATACTTTAGATGGCGTTGCGGGTAATGACACTCTATTTGGTGCTGCGGGTAACGATAACCTAACTGGTGGCGATGGCGACGATCTTCTTCGAGGACAATCTGGCAACGATATTCTAGATGGTGGTGCTGGTAATGACAGCTTATTTGGTGGTAATCAATTCGATCAACTCACTGGTGGTAATGGTGACGATGTACTATCTGGTGGTAATGGAATTACTATTTATAACGGAGGAGCAGGTAAGGATCTCTTTGTGATCCAGAATGAGCTTCAAACTGACTGGATTCAAGATTTTGAGTTGGGTACAGACACTGTAGGCTTAGTCGATGGTGTAACTTACGATCAACTAGAAATTGCGGGTAGTGATAACAGTTTTATTTCTTACCAAGACAAGCAAATTGGAGTATTAATCGGAGTAAATCCTAATGATTTGGATGCAGATAGCTTTAAAATAGCGTAGATTTTAGATTTTCATATCAATTCAATTAATATTTGGTATGGGGACGATGTGCACATCGTCCCCAGATCTTTATCCGCCGTATTCCCAACCAGTACTAGACAACAATAGTTGATTGCCTTCGCGATGAATACCAGAGGCAATTACCTCGCCGACATATACTGTATGATCGCCTTGTTCGACTGTGCCAACGACTTTACATTCAATGTAGCCCAAAGAATCTTTGATAATCGGACATCCTGTCGCTTCTCCTTCGTAGAATTCTACGTCTTCAAATTTGTTACCGACGCGAGTTTTAGGTTTGAAGAAGGATGCAGCCAAGTCCTTTTGCCCATCTTCTAAGAAACTGAGCGCAAATACTTGAGTATTTTTGATCATTTCGTGGGAAGTAGTCCCTTTTTTGACACAGTTAACTACCAGAGGTGGTTCAAAAGAAGACTGCATCAACCAGCTAACAGTAAAGCCATTCATTTCATCTCCCTCTTTGACACCGCAGATATAAAGTCCGTGAGGGATTTTCCGCAACATCGTCTTTTTGGCTTTTTGGTCTAACAAAAGTCTTACTCCTTAACTTAAAATTATCTCGCAGTAGTTTATCAAGCTTCGGTAGTTAGGAAAACTTTCTTTGGTTAGATTAAGTAAAGTTATGAAAAATTTCAAGAAAAGATTAATTGGTTTGACTGGGGGCATTGCTACGGGAAAAACCACCGCGTCTAACTATTTAAAAGATCAATATCATTTGCCAATTTTGGATGCAGATATTTATGCCAAAGAAGCAGTCGCTAAAGGTTCGCAGATTCTAGAAACTATTTTTTACCGTTATGGTGACAAGGTTATTCAAGCAGATCGCTCTTTAAATCGTGTCAGTCTAGGAGAAATTATTTTTAACGATGCTACCGAAAAACAGTGGCTAGAAAATCAGATTCATCCCTACGTCCGCGATCGCTTTGAAGAGGAATTAGAGCGCGTATCAAATAGTATAATAGTATTGGATATTCCTCTTTTGTTTGAAGCCAATCTCACCGATACCGTAACTGAAATTTGGGTAGTTAGTTGCGATCGCTCTTTACAAATTTCCCGACTGCAACAGCGTAATGGTTTAAATGTCGTGCAAGCCGAAGCCAGAATTGATAGTCAAATACCCTTAACTCACAAAATTACTGCTGCTGATGTAGTGCTAAATAACAATCGCGATCGCAATTATTTGTTTATTCAGATAGATCGGGCAATTAAATTGAATTAGATTATTACTTTAAATAAAGTTTTCTTTAAAAGTACTTATTTTTTGTAAAAAGTAGCTATTGCTACAGAAATAACTTTTATAATAAGAATGAGCAGAAAAACCAAGGTCTTATATTTAAATAAAGAACTATATTTTACTGCTAAATAAAACCGAAACGATTGTTTAGGCTTGACTGCAGGTATATAAAGTTTAGAAAGAATTCTTATTCAAACTAGAGATAGAAATAAATGAAATTACAATTTAGAGGAAAAACCTACGAAGCCCCTCATGTAGAGTGGGATGTTAATGAAGGAGAAGTTGGCGGACGATATCGCGGTAAGCCTTGGAAAGTACATTACCTCAAAGAAAAGCACCGTCATAACGGTGCTCACCAAGAATTGACCTATCGTGGAATTCGCTATACCAAAGATTAACCCATTTAATTTAAAGACATCTAGCCCTAGTGTCTCTATCCTCTTAAAAGAGATGACAAACAAATATTTTAAAGTTAATTATTTACTTGAACTTGGTTATATTTACTATCTTTCTCCAAAAAAACTTTCATGATCAATTTATCGGTGTCTTCACGTAATAGGAAAAGATATCCGCGTGAAATAGTTGCTGCCGAAATTATTGATGAGCATAGTCTACAGCAGCTACCCCGTCATATATCTGCACCATTAATTCAGTCCCATCGGGGTGTTATGACCGACTTTAAGCAACACGATCGCATTTTTCAACCTAAAGTATGTGCGATCGATGCTTGTAAGCCAAAAAAAACTATATATCAATTAAGCAATCGCGTTGCTATTGAAAAGCATCGTTATAATCTTATTGCCAACCTCAAGCATCGATTACAAGTAGCACAAGCTCAAGGCAATAGTCAACTGATAAATATTTTGCAGGATGAATACCGACAGCTAGTTTCTAGTTATTAACTAGTGTTATACGCTCATCGATCTTTTGAGATTGGGAATGATTTAAGGGATTAGTTATTAGCTATCTGAACTAACAGTTGTTTGAGAATCAAGATACTGACGCAAACGAAATAGGCTAAAGGTTTGTCCGAGATTGAGAGGTAAGACAGAAATACCTTCTAGGCGAGACTGCAGCCAGCCATCACCCCATAGCCATTCATGATAACCATCAATACCTTTACTAAGTAGTAAACGCAGACAATGCTCTTCGACTACTTCTACTTGATGTTCAATTTCTACCAAGCCCAAAGAACTAACAAAAGTATCTCCTGTATGGAGCGTCCCTGACAACGAAGCAAAGTTTTGTGGCCACATCCACTGTTTAAGGCGATCGCTTTCGATTAAACTATCTCTAATAGTTTGTTTGGACGCGCTAACTTCAATGCGGAGGTTACTCTGCTGAAAACTGCCTAACATATATATTCAGTACTATTTGATAGATAAAAGTAGATTTATTGTTATTCTATCGATGTTAGCGGAAAATAACACATTGATGGCACGCCCTAAATGATGGCAATTATTTTAAAATAAAATAAAAAAGATTGTGCTAAAACAACAGACAGAATTAGTTGGTATTGCTGCTGGTACTCTACGGCAGGTGCATCATATTGCTTTTAACGTCAAGAATATGGCAGCATCGCGACATTTTTATGGCATGGTGTTAGGTTTGCACGAATTAGAAGGAGAAGAAGTACCTTCCACCCTAATCAAGTTAAAAGCTGCAGGTAAAGTTACCAACTTCAGGACTCCTGACGGTACAATTATTGACTTATTTGCCGAACCAGAATTATCACCTCCCGACTGTGATCCCAACAAACAGTTTACTCGCGCCAATCATCTAGCTTTTGATATTGCTCCTGAATTATTTGACGATGCAGTAAAAATTATTAAACAAAATCAAATTGCGATCGCTTCTGATGTAGTAACTCGCCCCACAGGAAGAGGCTTTTATTTCTTCGATCCAGATGGTTTCATGATTGAGATACGCTGCGATCCTTTGAATAGATCGTGATGCTGCCTGAAAATTTTTAATAACCTGTATCTTCCATATTACGTCTAATGTGAATTAGAAAAAGGCGAGGAAAAGATAGAAGATGAAAGTTACCAAGCTCATCATCAAAAATCTTCCCCCATCAATAGCATAGACTTTGAAAGCCTAACAATTACAGTTTTTGTCTTAGTAGACGATTGGTATCAAACCGAGGGAAAAGCTCTTAAAGCATTATCTCCAGGGGTAAAACCAGAAATGAGCGATAGTCCTAAAGGATACCGAGCACGCATATGAAATCATGACTTTGGCACTGATTATGGATTACTTCCCATACCTTGCGCCTGCTTCTGCGTCTCCAGTTTGGCATTGATGTTCTAACTTTCCAATCTGTTGCTGCTTGCTAAGATTTAATTCACATCAGACGTGTTATTTAAATTGGCATTAATTAAGCTGCAAACTTAATTGCAGGAAAATCAAGCGGTACATCAAATGCGACATTAGTGTAATTGGTGAAAATATTCAGAGCAACATGGGCTAGTATTTCAGCAATCTCTTCATCACTAAAACCAGCATTTCGAACTGTTTGCACATCAAGTTGAGTAACTTGACCTCTATTTTTTACTAGCTTTGTAGCAAAAGCAAGAGCAGCCAGAGTCTTAGGGTCTTCCGAGTGTCCAGCTTGAGCCTGGGTCATTTCTTCTGGGGTAGCTCCAGCCTTCTGACCGAGTACGGTATGAGCAGCTAGGCAATATTCACAATGGTTGATATCTGCGACTAATACAGCGATCTTTTCCCCCAAACTACCATCTAGCTTGCCTTGACTCAAAGCTCCAAAAGAAGTCCACATACTGTTAAGAGCCGCAGAAGAGTTACCAATAACTTTAAACATATTGATTACACCGCCAAAAGCATTATCAATTTGGTCGAAAGTTCTTTTATGTTTGCCAGTAGCATTTTCGGGATTGAATAGATTTAAATGAGCCATGATTTTCCTCTTTAATAAATTGGGTGAAATAGATGATTAGAGTGTTGTAAGTTTAATTGAATTAACAAACACGAAAGATATTTAATGGATTGTCAACACTTAACGATGACGGACCGAGTAAGGAAGACTCAAGTCTCCAGATTTAACACTGTAAACTTGATAAACACCGAGTAAGAGAAGATTCTCATCCGAGGTATTTACTTTCATCGTCGCATCTTTTTTAGTATTGAGTCGATACTATTGTTATGCAGATGTTGTTTCTATTTGTCAAGCTAGTATTGAGTCAATACTAATTTTTCTGGAGATCGCCATGAATATTAATTTGCTTTATCAACTGATCGAACGAACGGGAAATCTACTTCGTGTCGAGCAACGCCTTGCAGGAAGGGAATTTGGTTTGCAGGAGGTTCATTTACAAGTCCTGTTGTACCTTTCTCTTTGTAATCGCTATAGCAATACTCCCGCTGCGGTAACGGAATATCTCAATGCGACTAAGGGTACGGTATCTCAATCTCTGAAAGTTTTGGAAACTAAAGATTATATAACTAAGCAGCCAGATGCCGATGACAAAAGAGTTCTTCACTTAAATTTAACTACTCAAGGAGAACAGGTTATTAAAGAAACCATTCCGTCCCTGGTTTTTGCTGAGGCTATTGAAGGATTAACTTCTCAACAAGTCAAAGACATACAGGTTAATTTGACTTTATTGCTTACTTCTTGGCAGCAAGCGAATAAACTTCGCAGTTTTGGCGTTTGCCAAACTTGCCACTTTTTTATAAAAGAAGAAAAAGGTTTTCGTTGTGGACTTACCCAAGAGCCTTTAAGTAAGCATGATAGTTCTCGTATTTGTCGCGAACATGAAAAAAGACTGAGCTAATGTATGACAATGTTTACCTTACTATTAGTTCAGTAAAACTTTGCACTTCAATTAGTTAATTCTTTCCCCATAAACGCTTTGCAGTATCAGGATTAATAGATTTTTTGGCACGGCGAGATAAAGTTAGTTGCCAGTTTGATGCCAAAAGTGGGCAAGCGGCTAATTTAGCTGCACTTTCTTTGTTGTTTTTCTCTTGATGCATAATTTGATTGGCTCTTGTCACTGTCCACTGAGGATAAGGGCGATCTCGCAAGATTAATGGCTGATTCGGTTCGATATTTCCTTCTTTTAGGACTCGAAAATACCATCCAGTTCGTCCGTTTTTCTGAACCTGTAGGGCGAGATTGCGAATCCGCCAGCGACGAGATAATTTCCAGCAGGGTTGACGGGGTTGAGATACCTGAATTTGGGCTTCACCAAGATCGTAAATATCGCCGATACACACAGAAGATTCAGTTTGATCTGCGATCGTTAAATTCTCTCCGAATGCCCCGTAGGATAAATCTGGCAACTGCAAACCTTCTCTCCAAATTGGATAGTGTTCTGCGGCGTAAGCTAAGACAGCTTTTTCAACCCCACCATGATTTTTGAGGTCTGCTTGACCATCTCCGACAAGATTGGTCAAGCCAAGCCAAATTTTTTCTTCAATGGGAGTTTTGAAAAAACCCGTTGTCCAGGGTCGATCCATGGGATCGGATGCACCTTTGACCCCAAGAGTTTGAGGCAAGCCAACTTGAATCGAAATTACATGAGATTTAGTCATTTAGATCTTCCAATATAGCTATGACAGAAGGAAATCTTCGAAAAACATACCAAATGGTTGTTTTGGATGGTGAATTTCAATCTCTAAGAGAACTCCACGAAAAAAATGATCCAATAGCTATGCTGGTTTAGCAAAAATTTCCACAAACCATTTTTTGAGATTGGAGAGACGGTGAATCTGTGTTTCAATTTTTCCATAGCGGAGGTAGTGAGTTTAACTCCTGTGGAATAGACTTTTTCTAAAATGTAACAACTGGATTTTTTCCCTTAAATGAGAGAGTTTGGGTAAGATTCAGTACAGTATCAACAGTATCAAGTAAATTACCATTCCAATACTGTTCTAACCAACCAAAGCAAAGTTTGACGGGATTGTATTTACTACGATAAGACGGGTAATAAGCAAGTTGTAACTTCAGTTGAGATGATGTGCCAGAATCTACAATCCGCTTCACAAATAGAGTACGACGAGAAAGACGTAAGTTTGCTGCATCTATGATTTTCTGGTCTATTATCCTGATTAATTACCAGTTTTTTCTACTCACAAACAGTTCAAGGATCAATCTTCGGTATTTCTGCCAGAGTTGATTTTCTGTTGATGTATATAGTTTGGGTTTCTGTTTCTAGAAGCCTAGACTTATTCTGTCGTGAAAACGCAGTATAGATAAAATACTTAAGGATAAAATCAAAATTAAGTTTTAGCCTTCTCATATCCTCTATCTACTATTGCTAGATCGATATTTCGTCTTTATTCTCCATAAAACCCGCAATCAGTTTAATAAGTTAAATCTATTTTTAATTTTTCTCTGCAACTTTTTTAAGCCACCCTTGCCAAAATTCTAGACCTCGAACTTCCAGATTTTCAATATAGCTGGCGGTATCTGCTCTTAAGTGTTCAATTTTGATACCAGACGTATTGCTTATTTCATGAGCATGACCAATAAACCACTGTTCTAACCCACGAGCAGTTACTTCTGGATGAAACTGCAAAGCCAAGCTAGACTCTCCCCAAATAAACGCCTGATTTTTATACTTAGAGCTAGAGGCTAAATGAACCGCACCCTCAGGCAAATCGAAAGTGTCTCCATGCCAGTGAAGCACCATATAATCAGGTGCCAAAAAACTTAAGAGCGATATCAATGTAGTTTATTTCATAATTTTCTTGAGCAAGAGGAGTAGCTAAACTACCTAAATCTTCAAAGGCAACGTGTCTAAAAACAACAGCATTTTTCATGGACTGGATTTTAATTTAAAAGTTTATACATTTGAAAGTTATTCAAACAAAGAATTAACTTCGCTGAGATTTAACCAAGGGATATTAACCATTGTTTTGATATTCCTCATTTAAGACTTGCTCAAGCTGTTTAACTGATAATACCTTCTCTAGTAAAGCTATCAATACCGAGAGCAGTGTCTAAAATTCCGACTGACTCTGCAAGTGAGATTAACTCTGTATAGTCCATGCTCATGAGATCGACTTCATTTGATGCAGCACAGTCGTTGATGACTGATTCTGTATGAGAAAAGCCAATCTGCTGAAGCATTGATTTCCAGACATTTAGTTCGGTGTTGGCAAACCAACGAACTGGTTTTGGCAATACATTAATAAAAAATTCTTTTTGCTGTTGATCTAACTCGTTATAAATGCATTTGCTCATAAACTTAAAGATACTTCCATGAGCCATTTCATCGCGTCGGTGAGTGTCAACCGTGATTCGATTTAGAGGCTGAATTTCTTGATCATCAGCAAGTAAAGATAGATAGTCGCTAATAAAAACTTCTGAAACAATCGAAGTTGCTAGCTGAATCAGCATTTTTTTCCAGGGTTCAGCATGATAACTTTGTTCTCGATACATATTATTGGATATGGCAAAGCTAGGTAATCTCAATCCTTCTAAATTTCGTTGCTCGCGAGTAATTCGACCAGCACTAACGACAAGCTGTACATGATATGCCTCATCAACCAAAGTATCGCTTGCAATTTGTCTACTTACTTCATCCTCCAACCCTGGAATTTCTCGATCAATGATGTGGTTACAAACAGGGGAGATAATTTTTGACTCGATTTCTACTGTCTTTTCGTTATAAGCTAGCCATCCACAAGAGAGTATTTTTGCTTCATGTTTGCTGAAGCTTGCTGAAAAAGTGGGTGATCTTTAAACGGCAGTAGATCGATACGAAAATCGGCTTTGTTTTGATCAAAAGTCCATTCTGGCTGGTTTGTTTTTTCTACTCTTTTTCGCGC
>ENA-ORXU01002134-ORXU01002134.1-marine-metagenome-genome-assembly--contig:-NODE-2134-length-14015-cov-2.717248_pt1 | contig 14015 bp, 11 predicted proteins | sample MGYA00237869_ERZ511484 | MGnify/ENA metagenome assembly ERZ511484
CAAAAGGCTACTTGCTCAAAAATACTTCTGCCGAAATATTAGCTACGGCAATTCGCGCTGTCGATCTGGGCAAAAAATATGTGCCAACAGAAGTGGCAATGAAACTAGCCGAAAGAATCGTCGCCAGCGAACTAACCAATCGCGAATTAGAGGTTCTCAGACTATTAACTAAAGGTAAGACTAACCACGGTATTGGCTCTGCTTTAAACATTACTGAAGGTACTGTTAAATTTCACGTCAACAATATTCTGAGTAAATTAGGGGTTAACGATCGCACTCAGGCGGTAATTATGGGGTTGAAACGAGGTCTGACTAGGCTGGAGTAATGAGTAGCCTCAAAGATGAGCCCCTCTAAGGGTGTCGGTGCAATAAGTATTCACCCATACATAACCTAAGACTAGGTTTTTAGCCTAACGTTTCTAATAGTCAAAGTCTTGTCCTGATGCAGTCGTTGGCGATCGCCTTTTTTAATAAAATTCTCTTATTCATAAGTTTGAGAAGTTCTAGTGTGTAATACACAGCAGTTAAGTCAAAAAATAGATCGGTTTGATGGGTTCGCTTTTTACAATGCTTTTGAACAACCAACTCACTGGAAGGATCATGGTCACGTAGAAATCCAAATTACTCTACCTCAATCTAACTCTAGGGCGGAGATCCAGTATCAGTCTTCTACAGGTAAGACGCATCAGCAACAGATCGGACAAGGTCAGGCTTTCTTAGTTTCACAGCATCAGTCCCACCAGCTAAATTGGCAAAATCCCGCCGAACTGACTCTGTTTTATCTTCATCCGCATTTTTTCAGCGTTGCGATCGACAACTCTCTTGAAAATCACCATTTTGAAATCCGCGATCGCTTTTCTTTAATTGACGATCTGCTAATCCAAGAAGTTGGCGTAATCTTTCGCTATCTATATACTCAAGATACTGCTGCTGATAAGCTTTATCTAGAAAGTTTGGCTAGTTTGCTAGCCGTTCATCTATTAAAAAATTATCTTAACTACGAGCTAAAAACCCCCTCTTCAGAAAGAGGACTGTCCCCGAAAAAACTAGACTTGGTCTTGCAATATATCGAAGCAAATCTCGATCGCAAAATAACTCTATCAAAGTTGGCTAGCATTGCTGGAGTAGGCAAGTTCTACTTTTGCCGCTTATTTAAAAATTCTCTAGGCTTTACTCCATACCAGTATGTACTCCAACAGAGAGTAGCCAAAGCCAAGAAACTATTAACCTACTCCAATATTCCTATTTGTGATGTCGCTCTAGACTGCGGATTCAGCAGCCAAAGTCATTTAGCCAAGCACTTTCGCTCTATGGTTAAAGCAAGCCCCATGAACTATCGCCGCAGTAAAAAGTAGCGAAGCTCTCAACACGATGACGGGCGTAGACGTAGCATGCTACGTCTTTACAATACTTGCTGTTTTAGGCTGCTGAATTATTATACAGAGTGATAATTTTCTCCTGGCGGGCGATCGCGCCATCTATTTCTAGCTTAATCAAAGCCCTAGAGAGGGTTTCGGGTGTAAAGCCTAAATCCCCAGCGATATCTTTTAATGGACGATCTAAAATCACCGTTGTTTCTTCGGGAAAGTTAACTAAGTGTCGAAGATATCTCAATACTCGTTCGTGGGCAATACGAATATCTCTCAGTTCGAGACGAAATTTTAAAGACTGAATTTTCTTGACCAGCATGGACATAAAATCTTCTGCTAAATCTGGATATTCTCGCAGTACTTTTAACAACTCTTTTTTGGGGTAAGCAATTACTTCCGAGTTTATTTCGGCGATCGCTGTACAGGGATAAATATCTGTAAACAAAGCTACTTCGGCAACGCTTTGAGAAGCCCTAACAATCTCAAAAGTACTGGTTTTTCCCCCTTCTAGGTATCGTAACAGCTTGATTCTTCCAGAGGTCACGACATAGAAATTAGATGCTTCATCTGACTGAGCGAATAAAGTTTCTCCCGCAGCTAAATTTTGGACGGCGATTTTGCCTTGTAATAACTTAGGAAGACGACGAGTATCGGTTAAATCCATTGAATTTCCTCCATATTGTAAAAAGAATTTCTTAAAGTTTTAGTTAGTCGGCTAACTAAAGTAGAAAAAAAATATTGATGTTAATTAAGTAATAGAACGATCCAATTTTTACAGAGGAAATTGAATATTCCGTATTTTTTGGCTTATTTCACCAGTATTTATCCAAATAAAAGCTGTTTAAGAGTATATTATGTTTGGCAAAATACTGAATCGATCCAAATCAAGTCTGAATAAATTTCTAGATCGACTTTTAGATAAATTTCTTAAATGGTTTCTGAGAAGATTTTGCAGCTTCGAGATTATTGTATATTTGCATCATTAGACGACGAAACAGCAGACGTTCTTCTGGAGACAGATTGGCGAGTATGGTTTCTTCTAGCTGTAGCCACAAGTCCGTGATTGGCTTTTGCAAGGAATATCCCTTCTCTGTCAGGAAAATACGGCATATTCTTTTGTCTTCTGTGTCTCGGCGTTTTTCCACCAAGTCAGTTTTTTCCAATCTGCTAAGCATTTTTGTAAGAGTAGGTGGTTCAATACATAGGCTTTCTGCTAGTTCGGTTTGAGTCATTCCGTCTCCCTGCCATAATTCCATCAGCAAGAGTTCTTGTCCGATGTGCAAACCCTTTTTTGCTAATGCAGCACTGACTAAACCTCGGTGAGCTTTGGTAACTCGCACCATGAGATAAGTAGTGGTTAATAACGGATTGGGATTAGACATCTGAACATTTAGTTAGCCGACTAAATAAATATTAGCACTGAGAGTAAAAAAAAGGAGAGGTGGGGAAAGCCGAATTTTCGATCGGCTACAGAAGTTTTCCCTCGACCAGAAATAGTCTTAGAGGGGATGGTTATCGTAATTTTAGTTCCGAGACTGCTATCGATCGATAAATGACCGTTATGGCGATCGCATCTTTCCTGCATGCCGCTCAATCCAAAGCTATCGTTCGTAGTTTTTTCGAGGTCGAATCCTATAGGGGCATGGCAACGATTCGTGAATTTTACTCCCATATCTCCCTACATCATTTGTCACGAGCATCTTTCAGCAAGTCATCCAAACCAAGACAACTTGCTTTTTAACCGCTAACAACATCAAAAATAAATTTTTATTCGTTTTTGTTGAGTAAAGTAAGCTTATCTTCAATACGATATTTTAGATTTTGATTAACCAGACTACAATAATGAACAAAAACTGAAAAATCGAAAATCAGAAATGAGCGAAGCGATCGCGATTTGAGAGATCGCTCATTTTCGTACTACATTGGTTAGTACGAAGTTTATTAATATGGACGTATTTGTGAACAGTTGTTGATTTTACAAGAGCGAAAAGTTGGTTTCAATTGCAATTCGGATGAGAAGTTTCTTATATGTGAAGCCGATAGCCCATACCGCGAACGGTTTCAATACATTCGCTACCTAACTTCTTGCGTAGATAGCCGACGTAGACATCGACGATGTTTGAACCAGGATCGTAATCGTAACCCCACACAAGGTCTAATAGTTGTTGTCTGGTCATTACTTGCCCTGGATGGCGAAAAAACACTTCAATCATAGTAAACTCACGGGCTGGTAGTTCTATCTGGCGATCGCCGACCTGAACTTTGCGGGTACGCAAATCGAGAGTCATATTGCCTCTGTGAATCTGCATCTCGTCTTTATTATGTTCTTTACCAGTGCCATTTCTTAATCTGACTTCAATTCGAGCTAATAGTTCGGCAAAGCTAAAGGGTTTGGTCATGTAGTCGTCCGCACCACCTTTTAAGCCTGCTACTTTATCTATCACGTCGTCTCTAGCAGTTAAGATAATTACGGGAAAATTAATTCCTTGTCCCCGCCAGGCTTCTAAAACTGACAAGCCATCTTGTCCTGGTAAACCCAAATCCAAAAGTGCCAAATCGAATTCATAACTAAACGGCATCGCTAAAGCAGTATCGGCATCTTCGGCAATGGTGGTGTTGTAGCCCTTTGCTTTTAGCCCTTTGGCAATAAAAGCAGCAATTCTGGCTTCATCTTCGACGATTAGTATTTGTTTCATAGAGGTAGAGGAGTGGAGGGGTAGAGGAGTGGAGGGGTAGTGGAGTGGAGGGGTAGTGGAGTGGAGGGGTAGTGGAGTGGAGGGGTAGTGGAGTGGAGGGGTAGTGGAGTAGTGGAGTAGTGGAGTGGTGGAGTAGTGGAGTAGTGGAGTAGTGGAGTAGTGGAGGTAGTGGGGTTATGCTTACAAGGGTATGTTTTTAATAATTAAAGAATTTACTAATTTTACTGGTACGAAAAATCAAAGTTATTTCTCCTCCATCTACCCATCTTCTCTACTTCCCTATCTTTTCTCACCTTCACTTGAAGAGTAGAAGCTAAATATTATGAATTCTATTTTTCATTAAATTCTAAGGGAAAAACTAGGGTAAAAGTCGAACCAATCCCTAGCTTACTTTGCAGGTTAATCGCCCCGCCATGAGCCTCGACTACTGCTTTGACGATCGCTAAACCCAAACCAGAACCTTCTGAGTGACGACGGCTATTTTTAACCCTGGCAAAGCGATCGAAGATCCTTTCTTGTTCGCTAGCTGCAATGGCGTTACCCGTATCCCGCAGCCAAAACTCGACGTGGTTGTCTTCTAGTTTTGCGCCAAACACGATTAAACTATCGGCAATGGTATGCTGTACGGCGTTGTTAGCTAGATTAATAATTGCCTGAGTAATTCTTTGGCGATCGCCCGTCATTTTACCCGACATAATTTGATTGTCTAAATGCCAGTTGCGTTTTCCCAGAGTTTGCAGCTTGCTAAAAATATTGACGACAAAAGAAGTTAATTCAATAGTTTCTATGTGCAAAAAATCGGGGCGTTCTGATTTCGCTAACAAGACTAAATCATCTACCAAACGGTTCATGCGATCGAGTTCCTCAATAGTTAGATCGACAGTTTCCTGCTGCTCTGAAGTGTCTATATCCATTAATTCGAGATGCCCGCGAATAATGGTAATTGGTGTTCTCAGTTCGTGTCCCGCATCATTAATAAAGTTACGTTGAGTAGCAAAAGAATCTTCAATGCGATTCATCATGGCGTTGAAAGTACGACCCAATTGAGCCAGTTCCCCTTTTCCTTCTACCTGAATACGCTGGCTGAGGTCGGATTCAGAAATAGATTTGAGGGTTTTAGAGAAGTTTCTAAGGGGAGAAAGTATTCTACCTGCTGCTAGCCATGCTACGACGGAAGCTAGTAAAATCGCTAACAGCAAAACTCGAACAACAGTATTAAAAGAACTCAACACTTCTTGTCTTTCTCCTGCGGTGACGTGAGCCACCACAAAGACACCAATAACTTCTTTGGTAGTTTTAATTGGTTCGGCTTTATAAAGAACGCTGCCTACTTTAGGATCGGCTACTTTTACCTCACCTTCTTTTTCAACGGTAATTTGTTGCCAATATTCCATGAGTTCGGAATCGGGAGCGATCGCTTTTGGTAGGGTGGGAGAATTAGTCTTATAAAATAAACCATCAACAATGGTGATAAAGTAATTGTCATCTTCAGCATTATTAGTAGAGATAAATCGGTCGAAAGCCTTGTATATATCTAGACTTGCCCGTTGTGCTATCGTCTGTTTTGGGTCTAATGCTGTGTCGGACTCTAATAAACTTTCGATTAGCTCCTCTTCAAATTCTTCCAATTCCTCCCGCATATCCCCTTCCACTCGCCTAGTTACATCGGCAATCAAACGATATTTAATTGCCGGAAGGGCGAGCGTTACAAACAAACCCATTAAGACTAAATACCATAACAGGATACGGGTACGGGTTTCGTAATATATCTGATAATTATTTAACTCCTCGGCTTTTGACCTAAGCTTTTGCCACCATAAAGGTATTTTTAGCTTCAGAGGTTTAAGATCTTTCATTTAGTATTTTGTACGCTATTTGGTTCAAAGGCGCGATCGCTTCTAAAAATATTAATTAGCTTATGCTTTAGCTTAGTAATCGATACTGCCTATCTATATCTATAAAGAAGAACTATCGAGCAATAGGCAATTAGGATTAATAGCTAAATAGTACAAATCTGTAGGTAAAGATTTGAATATTTATTTTCGTTTCCACTATTTCGCGATTTTATAGCAAAACTTACGTCAGTTTTATATTTACCAGATTAAATCTTTCTTAGTAAAGTTTAATACTCCTTGCCAATATGAATTGCTCAAAATTTTGGTAACAAACTACTCGCCCAACCTATAAATTCCAAACTAACAGAACATAGTGGCGATCGCATGAGATTGTTCTCATCAAAGTTTCACATCTAGTTCACTGACAACAGCAAAACTAAACCATAGATACCTGAAAATTTAATCCAAATTCTACCTGTACGGGCGAATGGCTGTTTGCCCCTACCCACTACCATGCCACCAACTTCCTCACAATCGATTACTCAGGGCGAATATCGAAAAATCATGGTTTATTCCCATGATGCTTACGGTTTGGGTAATATCCGCCGTATGCTGGCAATCTGTAAATATCTACTGAAATCTAATCCCAACCTCTCAATTCTGCTAGTTTCTGGTTCGCCGATGCTGCACGATTTTCGCTTACCGCCAGGACTAGACTACATTAAGCTACCTTGCCTTAATCGGGGATGGGGACAGATGGCGGTGAAATATCTCAATGCCGATCTAAAGTCTATTTTGAGATTGCGATCGGAAATTATCTTAGCAGCAGCCAGAAATTATCAACCAGATCTAGTTTTGGTCGATAAGAAGCCAACAGGGATTGAGGGGGAACTACAGCCTACCATTAAGTACCTGAAACATAACTTACCCACAACAAAATTAGTTTTATTACTGCGAGATATTTTAAACACTCCTAAAAAAACCATTTCCGAATGGCAGCGAGAGGACTATTACAGCCAGGTAGAATTGCTTTACGATCGCATCTTAGTCGTCGGAATGCAGGAGATTTTCGATTTAGTACAAAAATATCAGTTTGGTAAAGTAATCGCCGATAAACTTCGTTACTGTGGCTATATTCGCAAGAGTTCGGGTCTAAAAAACCGCCAAACCATTCGACAGGAATTAGGTATTGGTAAAGATGAAAAGTTAATTCTAGTTACCCCTGGAGGCGGAGAAGATGGCTATTACTTAATTAATAATTACCTTCAGGGTTTGGCACAGCAAAGAGATAATTTTACCGAGCAAAACATTCGTACTCTTATCTTCTGCGGTGCAGAAATGCCACTACAACACCAACAGCAAATATACCAACAAGCAAAAGAATTACCAGGGGTAATAGTCAAAGAATTTACCAATGACATGATGAGCTATGTCAACACCGCTAACTTGGTAGTTTCCATGTGCGGATACAACACTATTACCGAAGTTTTACAGAAAGGCAAAAAGGCGATCGTCGTCCCTCGCATTAAACCAGGAAGAGAACAATTAATCCGCGCTCAAAGCATGGCGAAAGCAGGGTTGATTAAAATGATACATCCTAAAGAACTCAATCCAGATTTGTTAATAGAGGCTGTGCTTGCTAATTTGACCTCAGCCAAATCTTCAGCTAAATCCGTTCGTTTAGACTTTCTCGGACTACCCAGAGTCGCCGACTATCTATCAATGTTGATGTTCGATTCTTTCAACATACAAAGACTTCCTGTAAGTCTACGTTCAACTTGATGAGTAATAAGTAACATTTTTAACAAACCTCGTCACCCTACCACCTCCTCCACCTTCTCTACCCCCTCTACCTCCTCCACTCTTCCTACCCTCTACCTAATAAAAAAATGCAAAAAGTAATGTTTTACTGCCAACACATTCTTGGCATGGGTCATTTAATTCGTAGCGTAGAAATAGTTAAAGGATTTATTCCTGATTTCCAAATCTGCTTTATCAATGGTGGAAAAGTTATCGATGAGTTTAATTTTCCGACCGAGATAGAAGTAATCAATATTCCTGCTGTACAAACCGATCGCGAATTCAAAGAACTGAGTCCTGTAGACGATAATCTAACTATGGAAGAAGTTGAACAAAAAAGAAGAAAGATACTCTTAGAAACTTGCGATCGCTTCAAGCCAGATGTTTTAATTATCGAGCTATATCCTTTTGGTAGAAGACGCTTTTCATTTGAATTAATTCCACTAGTAGAAAAAGCTAAAGCAATGGGAACAAAAATTGTTTCTAGCGTTCGGGATATTGTCGTCACTAAACAAAACCAAGAGCGTCACGAACAGAAAGTTTGTAAGCTAATTAATAAATACTTCGATATGTTATTAATTCACGGCGATCCAAACTTTGTTAAACTCAACCTTAGCTTTTCTCGCATTAACGACCTTAACTGTCCCGTTCATTATACGGGTTATGTCGTGCAACCTCTGCCAAATAAACGGACAATAACTTTAGACAAACCTACAATTTTGGTCAGCGTTGGTGGTGGAAGATTTGGACACGATTTATTAGAGTGCGTGGCGAATACTGCATCAATTCTAAAAAATAAAATTCCCCATCGTATTTGTATGTTCACTGGTCCTTTTTGTCCCGAACTAACCTTACAAAAGCTACAGTTTATTACTAAAGATCGAGATAATATTACTTGCGATCGTTATACTACCAATCTATTAGACTATATGCAGCAAGCCGACTTATCTATTGGTATGGGTGGCTACAACACCACTATGAATATTTTAAGTACTGGTGTTAAGGCAATGATGATGGCGTTTCAGGGTAATAACGATAAAGAACAAGAAACTCGCCTGACTAAGTTAGATGAATTAGGCAGAGTAAAAATGATTCAGCCCGATGATTTAAATCCCGAACAGTTTGCGGAAGATATTATTAGTTACTTGCAACAAGATAAAACCGAATTATTTTTGAAGTTAAATGGAGTTGGAAATACGGCTAAGTATATCAAAGAGTTAGTTACTAAAAAAGCAGTTGCTATTTAATCAAAAAGAAATAGCATATTATTTAGATATCAATAATATTTTTGTATATTTTCTTGCGCTGTGGCGCGAACAATACGATTGCTATCTTCGGCTAATTTTTTCAAAGTAGCCTGCGGAGTTTTACTGTTCTGCGCGATCGCATATCTTTCCAACCAGGATAGGGAGTTGCTATTTTTAGCTAAGACAGAACTCTCGGCATAGTTGCTAAGGAGAAGAGTCAAACGATTAAATGATGGGCGTTCTAATTTGGCAAAGTTGATAAAAATAGTTTCTTTTATTTCGCGAGTGCATTTAGGATTTGCCGAAACTGATTCGCGAACCAAATTGTAAGAATCATTTGCCAGTTTTTCTAGTATTTCTATCGAGGCATTCTGATTTTGAGCTACATGGAAACGAACCCAAATATCAGCATCATTGGCGAGCATTTCTAGAATATCGGAGGATGTACTAGAGTTACTGGCAACATACCGACGAACCGAATCAACAGAATCATCAGCAAGAGATCGGAGTATATCTAATGTAGCATTAGGATTTCTGGCAAGATTTTCTCGTACAGATGAATTAGAGTTTGTAGAAATAAGTTTTAATATCTCTTCTGAGGAATTAGAATTTTCGGCTAAAGATTTGTGAATCCAACTATGAGTATCAGTATTGGTAGAATTAGTAGCAAGAAACTCTAATAGATTTAATGGCGTATTCGGGTTTTTAGCGACATAAGAGCGAACTGAATTATCGGCATCAGTAGTCAGCAATTCTAATGTTTTTATTGGCGTATTTGGATTTTTAGCGACATAAGAGCGAACCCAGCGATCGGCATCAGTAGCCAGCAATTCTAATGTACCTCTAGGCGTACTAATATTTTCTGCCACGTTTTGGCGTTGATGTTCGCTGAAATTTTTAGCCAAAGACTCTAAAATTTTCCCTGGTATGTTAGGATTTTTGGCAGCAAGTTGGCTTACTCTAGGATCGCCGTCATTAACTAATATCTGTAGCTCATCGGCTGGCGTATTCGGATTCGCTGCTACCTGCATACGTACTCTTTCACTATCATCGTTAGCTAATAGCTGGAGCTTTTCTATTGGCGTATTAATGTTTTTAGCTACCCACATACGAACTTCCGTACTCGAATCATTAGCAAGTGATTCTATTATTTCCACCGAAGTATTCGGATTATCTAGCACATCCCGACGCACCATATAATTGCGATCGCGTGACAGCAGTTTAAGTGTTTCAATAGGAGTATTGTGGTTTTCGGCAACGCTGTTACGAATCCAACGAGTAGAATCATTTGCCAATTGTTTTAACCACTTTGGGGTTGCGTCGGGATTTCTGCCTATATTTCGTCTTAAATCTAAATTTTCTAAAATAACAGGCGGGATAAATTCTAGTAAGTTAGGTAACAATTCAGCAGACACCAGCGATTGGCTCACTTCTCCCTCATCAAAATAATTGTCTAAAACATCATATTCTAAGGGAGTTTCGCGAATCACTATAGCTGCTTCTTCATGCCATCCTGCTTTCATTTCCCCCGATATAGCAACATTCATATTAGCCATGTATGCTATTATTTCATCCTGATGATTAACCGCATACTTTAACAAAAACTCAGGAACTTGTGGCTGTTGAATCAGACTAGCTAAAGTATCTGAAGAAAACCTTTCTACATCTTTTAAATCTTCCAAGGTTAACAGCTCAAGAATAGGATTATCTAACAGTTCTTGAGGAAAATATCTGCCGATAACGAATAATGTTTCTGTAGAGGTATTGGGATTACTCACAACTGCTTTTCTTACAGCTTCGCTTCGATTGAAAGCTAATTCTTTTAATAATTCTGGAGGTGTCGCAATATTACTTGCTACGATTTGCGCTAGTCCTTCACTAATTGCAGACAATTCTTTCAAGCGATCGCCAGATGTGCTTGCCGATCTTGCCTCCCGTTCTAAAGTCGGATCGGGATTTACATTATTTGTAGAAGTCATTTCGATTGTTCCAACGCTTGATAATACATATTTTTTGTAGTCAGCACCCAAAGCAATTGCCAATATAAAAGAGAATAAAATTCTTCGCCAAATCATAACCCAAATATTAAAAATACAATCTCAGAAATTTATTCTAGATAATCTAATCTAGCTCTAATCTTAGTCGATGAAATTCTTCTCATAAAAGCTTCACGAACGTTTCATTGACAGTTGCGAAAGTAATAACAACAGTAAATAACGCGATCGCACTATCAGTCATGAATAATAAAACTATTTGTCTTACCGCCCAAGAATTTCCGACAGATGTAGGTGGGGTGGGGGTATCGGCGAAAAGAATTTCTTTACTATTACAGGAGTTGGGATACGAGGTTCACGTAGCAATATTCCGTTCCGTATTCCGCAAAGAGGAAGCCTTAGCCAAAGCGGGAAAATTAAGGCGATCGCATGTTAAAACCGAAGAACAAGACGGGATTAAGGTTCATCGCATATATCCTGCAATTCGTTCTAAAGTGGCTCGTAAACAAGAGTATTTGATGGATGTTTACGGACAATTAACTCTGCTCCATCGTCAATATCAGTTTAATGTAGTTCATGCCTTTTTTATTAATGAAACTGGCTTTCTGACTACCATGCTAGCTAAAGAGAACGGTATAGCAGTTATCAACAGCGTGCGCGGTGCGGATCTGCATAAGCATATTTTTGACTGTAGACAGCAAAAGCAAATTGATTGGACGCTGGCGAATTCTGACTGGACTACCTTTGTCAGCCAAGATTTGATGAAACGAGCCAGATTATTTACCCCTGAAGTTGCTGATAAGTCTACTGCTTTTTTAAACTCGATTGTCCCAGTCGATTTTAGCAATTTAGAGAAACCTTTATTAGCCGATAAATTAAAGGGAACAGTTATTGGTTCGGTAGGTAACTTTCGCGACAAAAAAGGTATTGAATATCTATTAGATGCCTGTAAGAATTTAACAACAGAATTTACACTTTTATTTGTGGGAGAATTTGTCCCTAAAGAAGAAAAGTATTGGGTGCAAGAATTAGCTAATAGTGGACTTGAAGATAAGATTGTCATAACAGGAAAAGTCACCCGAGAAGAAGCTTTAGCATATCTTCCCCATATGGATATCTTTGCCATTCCCTCCCTCAACGATGGCTGTCCCAATGCCCTACTAGAAGCCATGTTAGCGGAGAAAGCCGTAGTGGGAACGAACGTTGATGCGATCGCCGAAATTATTGAAGACGGCGTTAATGGTTTATTAGTCAATCCTTACTCTAGCGAAGAGCTAAGTATTGCGATCGCCAAATTAATCGAGCGTCCTTTATTAAGAGAAAACTTTGGCAAGCTAGCCAAACAAAAAATTGTCCGAGACTTAAATCCCGCGATCGAACAGGCAAACTGGGGTAAAGTTTACGAGCGCGTTTTGTCTCAAAATGTCAAATCTCAATTGGAAGTTTTAGCAGTATAGATAGGTAGTAAGTAGTAAGTAGTAGGTAGAAGGTAAACAAAGAATCGAAATCGCCCTCGGTTCAATCTCTAATTTATTTATTATTCATCCAAAAACGATTAGCAACTAACAATTAGCCATGAACAAACCAGATATAACACTAGTAATAGTTCCGAGAGAACGCTTTAGCTATACCCGTGAATCTTTAGAGAGTATTTATAAAAATACTAGCTATCCTTTTGATTTAGTTTATGTTGATGGCAACTCCCCAGAACATATTAAAGAATATCTAGAAGAAGAAGCACAAGCTAAAGATTTCAAATTAATTAGAACCGAAAACTATCTATCTCCCAATCAGGCAAGAAATATTGGTTTACAGCACGTCAAAACCAAATATATTGTCTTTGTCGATAATGATATTAATGCTGCACCAGGTTGGCTAGAAAAACTAGTTGAATGTGCAGAATCAGAGTCAGCAGCAGTAGTTTGTCCCCTAGTATGTATCGGTAAAGACTTACATTCTAAAATTCACCTAGCAGGGGGAGAAGCCAATATATATCTAGAGTTCAAAAACAATACAGCTAGACGAAAAGTTCACGAAAAACACTACTTTGTTAATCGTCCCGTTGCTGAGGTACAAGACCAGTTAAAGCGCAGAGAATGCGAATTTGCCGAATTTCACTGTATGTTAGTTCGTACCGATATTTTCGACACCATCGGTATGCTAGATGAAAAACTACTCAGCACGAGAGAACATATTGACTTTTCCATGACTGTAACCAATGCAGGGGAAAAAATCTATTGCGAACCTGCTTCGGTAACAACCTATGTACCCGATACGGGATTTGAATTCTCCGATCTAGCTTACTTTATGCTGCGCTGGAGTGATGCTTGGGAAATAGCCAGCCTCAAACATTTCCGTAAAAAATGGGACGTAACCAAAAAAGATAAATATTTCAAAAAACGCTACAAACGTTTGGGATATCGTCGCCATCAAGCATTGCTACGTCCTTTTGCTCGTAAACTTGCCTTTGGTAGCCATCAACCCTGGCTGGAGAAAGCTTTGATAGCAGGGGAGAGGAAGTTAAATTGTTTTATTAGCGATCGCTTTCAGGGTAGAGAGGTAGTGGAGATGGAGAGGTAGTGAAGATGGAGAGGTAGTGGAGATAGAGAGGTAGTGGGGTAGTGGAGATGAATGGATTTATTTTTCTGGTTTTATTAGCCAAGATGATGAATTTTTGCTCATAGTTACTAAGCCACTTAAGACTTGATTATATTCTCCGTATAATTTTCTGCCTGTTTCAACGTCTATGTATTCACATTTAACTGCAAATTCAATCCACGTCTGGGTTTCTGCTGCCTCGGCTTCACAATCACTAAGTTTGGCTATAAACGCTGCTTGATATCTTCTTTTACGCCAAGCCTCTGCCATATTTGCACATACCGAGCGTGATGAACGTCGAACTTGATGAGACAGTGCGGTCTTGGGGGTTTCCCCCATGAGCAACTGCGAACCCGAAGGGTCTGTCAGTGAAAATCTTTCTTCATAAGGAAATTTCTTGGATAACATGAAAATCTCCATCGCAGCATCAAAAGCGATTTTATAGATTGCCAAATCCTGATGTTTATTAACAAAA
>ENA-ORXU01002135-ORXU01002135.1-marine-metagenome-genome-assembly--contig:-NODE-2135-length-14014-cov-2.985434_pt1 | contig 14014 bp, 12 predicted proteins | sample MGYA00237869_ERZ511484 | MGnify/ENA metagenome assembly ERZ511484
GAACTCAAAGATCGAAGCTGCGCAAGGCGCGGTTTCTCAAGATTTCGGTGGCCACAGCGGTGGGGTCACCCCTGCGGTCCAACGGGGCGCGATCGTCGGCGGACTGGTGGGGTCACCTCTTCCGGATGACCGTCACACCCCGGACCTAGGATCGCTCCATGGCATCTCGATCTGGCGGAACCCGCACCTCGGAGTTTGGCTCTTCGCGGCGAGAAGGCCATGACGCGTCCGCTTTCTACGATCGATTCGTCCCACCCGAGATCTCTGACGACACCGAGGTCCGACGCTCCCCTGAGTTGATCGACACGCTGGGCAGGGGCCGGGCCTTCTGCGGCTCTTCGGCCGACATGTCGGTGCTCGAGGACTCATCGGTGGCCTTGGTGGTCACCTCACCCCCCTACTTCGTGGGCAAGGAATACGAGCTCGCCGTCACCGGCGGAGCCGAACCCAACGGCCGTGTGCCCACTTCCTACATCGAGTACCTCGACATGCTGAGGGCCGTCTTCGCCGAGTGCCGACGCGTGCTCGAGCCCGGCGGTCGAATCGCGGTCAACGTGGCCAACCTCGGCCGCAAGCCCTATCGCAGCCTGAGCGCGGATGTGATCGGCATCCTCCAGGACGACCTCGGCCTCCTGCTCAGGGGCGAGGTGATCTGGCAGAAGGCCTCCGCCGCGGGTGGGTCGTGCGCCTGGGGCTCATTTGCCCGAGCTTCCAACCCCGTGCTCCGCGATGTCACCGAACGGGTGATCATCGCGTCCAAGGGCAGCTTCGCCCGAGCCAAGTCGGTCGGTGAGCGAAAGGCGGCCGGGCTGCCACACGTCTCCACCCAGGCCAACGACGAGTTCGTGGACGTGACTCGTGATGTGTGGACCATTGACGCCGAATCGGCGAGCAGGGTCGGGCACCCCGCTCCCTTCCCAGTGGAGCTGCCCCGGCGTCTGATCGACCTCTACACCTACGCGGACGATCTTGTGCTCGATCCCTTCATGGGATCGGGAACCAGCCTGGTGGCAGCGGCCCGGACCGGCCGTATAGGAGTCGGGTTCGACCTCGACCCCGCCTATGTGGATCTGGCCGAGGGCCGCTTGGCCGCTGAGTTCGAACGAGAAGACCGACTCTCCGAAGCGACTTCGGAACAACCCGACGCCCTCGAGGTCTTGGCTCCCGATGAACGCCAGGATCACTTCCACCGTCGCGCAGTGGACGAGGGGCGCAAGATCAACGACATCGCCGAGGCCCGGCTGGCCGAAGCCGGGTTCACCGTCACCGGCGATGCCCGTCTGGCCGAGGCGGGCATCGACTTCGAAAGCCGGATCGTCGGTCCGGGCGGCAATGAGTTCTGGATCGAGCTGGCGGGATCGTTCGTGACGAGTCGACCGGGTCTGCTCCGCCCGGACGCCATCTGGAAGGTGCTCGGCAAGCTCCACCTGCTGGCCGAGCTGCGCCCCGGTGCGCGAGCCATCGTGTTGACGTCCAACGTTCCCCGCCCCGGAAGCCCGGGACACAAGGCGCTCAGAGCAATCGGTCAGGGTGTGCTGTTCGACGTCATCGAACTCTACGACCCTGCTGCTCTGCGCCGTCTCGCGATCTACTCCGAGGACGAGAGCCCCGAACCTCTCCCCGGCTTCTGGCCTGTGGCGAAGGTCTGACTCGGCCTCGATCGGTCACCTGGCGGTGGTGAGCTGAGTGGCGGAGGGAGGGGGATTCGAACCCCCGGAGGCTGTGACACCTCGCTGGTTTTCAAGACCAGTGCATTCGTCCGCTCTGCCATCCCTCCACCTCGGATGCTAACTGGCGGGTGGCGAGCGGCCGAGCTGGGTTCGGTGTCGATGCGATCAGCGCTGAATGGCGTGCTGAGTCCGGTGCAGAGCCACCGAGCTGGTGGAACTCGACTCAGGGGGCGGGGACTCCGCTGCCCACGACCGCCTGGATCTCCTCGAGCCACTTGGCCGCTGCCACCCACTCGCTCTCGGCATCGCGCCGGATCGTGCGCGAACGCTCTCCGGCGGCGGGATACGAACCCAGGAACTTGACCTCTTGCTGGGTGATCTTGAGTTCGCGCAGGGCGTCGGCGATCACCTCGTTGGAGATGTGGCCGCGGAAATCGATCATGAAGCAGTAGTCGTCGAGTGCCTTCTTGGTGGGTCTTGACTCGAGCTTGGTCAGGTCGATCCCGCGCGCCGCGAACTCCTGGAGGATCGTCAGCAGGCTGCCCGGCTCGTTGGCCCGTTGGAACACCGCGATACTCGTCTTGTCGTGACCCGTGGGCGCGGGAACACCGTCTCTGCCAACGAGCACGAAGCGGGTCTGGTTGTCTTCGTGGTCTTCCACGTGTCGGGCCATGATGTCGAGCTGGTAGACGTCGGCCAACAGCGAATTGCCGATCACGGCCACCGAAGGATCGCCGCTCTCGAGCACCCGACGCGCCGCATGAGCGGTGGAGTTGGCCACCTCGGCGGATGCCTTGGGCAGATTGTGAGCCACGAAGTTCTCGCACTGGCGAATGGCCATCTGGTGCGAGAGCACGGTGCGGATCTGTTCGATGTCGGTGCCGGGGAGACCGAGGAGGTTGAGGTCGATGTCGATGACGACCTCACGCTGGATCAAGAGGTCGGCCTCGAACACCAAGGTGTCGATCGTGGGCCGCACCGTTCCCTCGATGGAGTTCTCGATGGCCACGAACCCGAGATCGACCCGTCCCCCGCTGGTGGCTGCCAGGACATCGGAGATGGTGGCGAGGGGAACCATCGCGCTCAGACTGAGGTCGGTCTGATCCAGCAAGGCCTCCTCGGTGAAGGTGCCCGCCGGACCGAGATAGGCAATGCGTTGGTCGGCTGAGCTGTCGGTCATTTCCCGAGGCTACTGATCAAGGGGCGACCGCCGAATCCGGTTGGGGATTCGCCCTCGCTGGTACCTGGCTTGGGCACGCAGAGCGTCCTGATCGCGCGTTGAGTGGCGCCGGAGGGCCAAAGGGGGCACTCTGCGGGTGGCGGTCCACGACGGACGGAAGATCTCACTCACGATGTCACGCTCTCCTCAGACGGGCCAGATGGCTTGGTTCCACCCGTTCAGCGGATTCGCGGGCGACATGGCCTTGGCGAGCCTCCTCGACGCAGGAGCCGAGCTCGACATGGTGCTGAGCTGCTGTCGCGCGGTGCTCGCCTCGGGCTGGGATCTCACCGCTGAGAAGGTCGAACGCAGCACCGTGATGGCCACCTACGTCAACGTCGAGGTCGACGAAGGCCAACCCCAACGAGACTACGCCCAGATCCGGGAACTGATCGCCACTGCGACGATGCCACGACGCGTCGCCGACCGTTCCTTGGCGGTGTTCACCGCATTGGCCAATGCCGAGGCCCGCATCCACGGCATCGAGCCCGAACACGTCCACTTCCACGAGGTCGGAGCGGTCGACTCGATCGTCGACGTGGTCGGTGTCTGCGCTGCGCTCGAGAGTCTGGGGATCGAAGAGATCCACTCAGCGCCGGTGGTCAACGGCCACGGCGAGGTCGAATCGGCCCACGGCGTGCTCCCCGTCCCCGCACCCGCAGTGCTCGAACTCCTGAGGGGCCTCCCCGTCAGGGGCGTCGACATCCGTCGAGAACTCACCACTCCGACCGGGGCCGCATTGCTCGCCACCCTCGTGAGTGCCTGGGGCGGTCTCCCCGAGGTGATGGTCGAAGCGGTCGGCCATGGAGCCGGTACCGCCGAGATCGAACGACGTCCCAACGTGTGCCAAGTGGTGATCGGACCACGCTCCCATGTGGCGAGCGAAGGCCTGGACGACCGTCTCCTCGTCCTCGAGGCAAACGTCGACGACGCGACCGGCGAGGTACTCGCCCACACACTCCGACGCCTCCTCGACGCCGGAGCCAGGGACGCCTGGCTCGTCCCGATCGTCATGAAGAAGGGCCGACCTGCACACGTGGTCTCCGCCCTCGTCGACATCGACCTCGCCAACGACATCCGAGAGGTCCTCGTCTCGGAGACCGGAACCCTCGGTGTTCGATCCCGCCTGGTCAGCCGATGGGCCGCCCCCCGCCAGATCACCTCTGTCACCGTCGCTGGCTACGAAATCCGGATGAAAGTCGCCGACCATCGAGCCGAAGCCGAATTCGACGACGCGGCAGCCGCAGCCGAGCAACTCGGTATTCCCGTCCGCGACGTCCTCGCAAGAGCCGAAGCCCGCTGGCGCGAAAGAGCCGACACCACCCCCTCCCCCAACTGACCCCGCCCCCCAGCACGACCCAAACCCGATATGCCACGCTTGAGCAATGGAAGACCGTCTCTACTTTCGCCAACTCCTCAGCGGCCGCGACTTCGGCACCAACGACCAGATGGCCGCCCAGATGGTCAACTTCGTGTACCTCATCGGCGACCGCGAAACCGGTGAGGCAGTGGTCATCGACCCCGCCCACGACGTCAAGGGCATCCTCGACGTGCTCGCAGCCGACGAGATGCAACTCACCGGGGCGCTGGTGACCCACTACCACCCGGACCATTGCGGCGGTTCGATGATGGGCATGCACGTGGAGGGCGCAAAGGAACTCCTCGAGCTCCAGAACGTCCCGATCCACGCCCAGCAGGATGAGGTCGAGTGGATCCAGAAGGTCACCGATCTCAGCGGCGGCGAGCTCGTCACCCATGCGTCCGGTGACGAGGTGACGGTCGGTGAGGTCACCATCGAACTGATCCACACCCCCGGGCACACACCGGGCTCCCAGTGCTTCCTCGTCGAGGATCGCCTGGTTGCCGGCGACACCCTCTTCCTCCAGGGCTGTGGTCGTACCGACCTGCCCGGCGGCGATCCCGCAGCGCTCTACGAGAGCCTCAACAACCGCCTGGCGAAGGTCCCGGACACCGCAACCCTGTTCCCCGGCCATCTCTACTCACCGGAGCCCTCTGCCCCGATGGGACTCACCCGCGAGCAGAACCAGATCTTCAAGGCGACCTCCGAGGCCCAGTTCCTCCAGTTCTTCGGCTGATCTGAGCGTCAGGCCAGTTGTCGCAGGCTCGGGGCGACAGCGAGCTGAGCGGGCTCAGCGGGCGAATTCGGCGATGAGGTCGAGGTCGCCTTGGTCGGGCTCGCCGCCGATCTCGCTCCGGAAGTGCCCGGGGCCGGTCAACCATGCCGCGAATGCCTCGGCGAAGTCTCCCGACGGGGTGGCGAAGTCGGATTCGCCGCTTCTGCCCCACCACACGCTGTCGGCGGGGAGACCGCGTTCGTTCCGCCAACGCAGTCGGGCGAAGTCGTCGAGCCGGCTCACATCGAGGGCGTGTCCGAGTTCGTGACCCACGATGTGGCGCACGTGCTCGTAGCTCTGGTCGTCCCGGACGTAGATCTCGATCTCACGGCGTTCGGGCCAGGTGCCGCCCAGGTAGCCGGGTGTGGAGGGCAGGAACACCATCGACCAGCCCGGCAGCTCGGAGCGCCAGTCCCAACCCAGTTCGGCCAGAATCTGCTGACCAACGGCCTCAGGGCCCGTCAGGGGCGCAGTAGTGGTGGGCGGCGCTGGTGTGGTGGTCGGTACCGGAGGGGCAGCGGTGGTGGCCGGCGGAGCCGTCGTCGGCGTGGGAACCGTGCTGGAAGTGGCTGGTGGTGTACGAACGGGTGCCTGTGTGCCTGGGGTGGCCGTCGTCGAGTTGTCGATCGGAGCGAAGGGCGACAGGGTGGTCGAGGTCGCGACTTGCTCTGCGGCTCTGGGCGAAGCGCCGGCCTCGTCTGATCGTGTTGCAGCCACCGACCCCGACTCGTCGCCCGATGCGGTTCCAGCGTCGGGGTCGACTTCGGCGAGGCTCGGTGAGGAATCGTCCCCGGGGCCCTGACCGCTCGTGACCGGTGGGCGGAAGGGGAAGGCGTCGAAGCCAGGAGCCTCGGGCTGCTCGATGTCCTGGCCGGGGAGTCGCAACTGGCTGACGCCCGCCACCTGGGCGCTGTTGTCGGCCGTGTTGGTCGCACCCGCCTGGAGACCGAAGGCGAGAATCGCGATCGAGGTGATCGCGCACCGGACCATGGTCCGGAATTTTCGCCGAAACTGAACGTTCCCCATGCCCAAAGAAGTAGTCCCGGACACACACCGTGGTCAAGGCTGCCACCGGATGTGGGGTCGGGCTACCCAACCCGCTCCCCCCGACGTGCCGGACCGGTCGGCGGATGGGACGACTCGGACAGGTGCTTCTGGACGTTGGACGGGGGCACCTTGGCCCCTTGTCCCGAACGGCAAGAGCCGTCGAGATGCAGGGGTTCGGTCGTACTTGCAGACCCGAGATCGATGGTGCACCGGCGTGGAGACGTTGGCCTCGGCGGGCTCAAGGCCGTGGGTCAGCCGCTCGCTCGGGTGATGGCGTCGGTCACCTCGTGTGAAGAACTGGCGGCGTCGTACACGCTCCAGCCGGCGACACCAGACGATCGCGAGGCGTCGACGAATCGGCCGGCCTGGTCGGTGTTCAGGCCTTCGGCCAGACCCCCCACCACATGGATCGGGCGTTGACCCGAGCCGAGCTCACGGAGACGGTCCACGTTGGCCCGGGCGTAGATCGCCGGGTCGCGCAGGGAACTCCCGGCGTCTCGGTACGTGGAGTAGGCCATCGGCAACAACACGTCGTAGCTGTTGATGATGTCGGTCCAGGGGTAGCCGGGCCAGGCGCTGCTGGCCCTGAGTTCCAGCGCAACCGGTGCGTAGACGATCCCACCCATGACCGCTGAACCGAGACGAGAACGCAGGGCGGCGTTGAGTTCGATCTGGCGCCGAGTTCTCAGCTCCACGTCCTCGAGCACGTCGGTCTCGATGTCGATCGCGAGGCCGTCGAATGGCAACTGGGTTGCTGCGAGGATCCTGCGGAGGTCTTCCTCGGGGTCGACGAGGGCCGGCAGGTACCAGGCGACCACTTCCATGCCCTCGAGGTGGGCTCGGTCGATGAGGCGTCGCTGGCGTTCGGGGTCCACCAGATCGCGGTCGTGATCCCATCGGCCGTGCTGGAGGTAGATGGTGCGGACGCCGTGGTCGGCCAAGAACTCGATCTCGTCGAGCCCGATGTCGGGATCGCCGTCGGTGTAGGCGTTCGACCAGTCATAGACGTCGACCCAGGCGCCGAGCCCGAAGTAGGTGGTGAGGTTCCAGGCAGCCGGGGTGTGGGGCGGAACCGTCGTCGTGGTTGTCGTGGTGGTGCTGCTGCTGGTGGTGGTTGTCGACGTGGTGGTGGGCACTGCGGTCGGGGCGGGCACTGCGGTGGTGGTCAGCTGGCTGGTGGGCGGGGCGGCGACGGCCGTCGTGGGCGTTGTCGGCGGCACGGTGACCTTGGGCGTGATCGAGAGTGAACCGGGGGGAACCGGACTCGCCGGAGCGCCCGGCAGACGTTCGATGTTCGACGATCCCTCGATTGGGTCGGCCTCGAGGGGAGCGGCCTCGATGGGGTCGAGACGTGCGTTGAGCTGTGTCTCGGGCGCGTCGGGCGGGGGGCGCTCCGGATCGTCGGGTTCGACTGGTTCGGCGCCGGCGAGCACCTCGTCATCGATGTCATCGCTGAGCCAGCTCGTCACGAGAGTGAGAGCGAGCGCACTCAGAACGCAGGCGATGATGATGACAGCAATCCGCCGGGAAGCATGAGCATCCACCGGCGACACGCTAGTAAGGCCATCGGCAGTCCCCCAGATCGGGCGCAGAGGTCGTGGGTCGAAGGGCTCGCGGTGCGAGGAAGTCGCTGCGGCACCGATAGGATCTCTCTGAGCGGACCCAGGCGTGGTCCAGACTGCTCGACGAGAGGACAACCGACTGATGAAGGTGTGGATCGATCAAGACCTGTGCACCGGAGACGGTCTCTGTGAGGAGATCTCACCGGACGTGTTCTACGGAATGGACGATGGTCTGTTTTATGTGAAGGAGACCTCCGGCAACTTCGGTGCCGAGAAGCTCTTCGACGGCACGGCGAACCCCGCCGGCGCCGAGGGCATGGCACGAATCCCCGATGGTGACATCGAGGGTGTGGTCGAGGCTGCCGAGGAGTGCCCCGGCGAGTGCATCTTCATCGAAGTCGAATGACGCACCGGGGCCGCTGAAGGCCCCTCGACCGAGGGCCCGCCTCCCGTCCCCCTGGGGACGGTGAGAGATCTGGCAGGTCGAGCCGTCATGAGATCATTGTCGAGAGCCAGCCCCCCGGGCTGGTTCTTGCGCGTCAGGCCCCCTCGAGCCGACAGCGGCGGCCGGTCTGCCGCGGTCATCTCAGTCGGAACACTCGATCGAGCCTGAGCCCCTGAACACGTGGGTGGTCTCCACGCTTCGGACATGGACTGCCGTGCCGTCCCATCGACGACCCTGGTCGTCACCGAGCACGAGGTCGTACACCCCCGCTTCGAAGCGCTCCTCCACCAAGGTCGTGGCCACCACTTCCCAGTCGGCGGCTCCCTGTTCGCGCTCGACGATCATGACCGAGCCCTGCACCAGGTGGGTGGTGTTGCCGATGGTGAGCTCGGTGATGGGGACCCTCTGGTGTCGCACCAGGCCAACGGTAGGGTCTCAGCCTGCGACCAGGGGGTCCGATGGAACACCTGCTGTACGAGAAGACGGGTCACGTGGCCCGCCTGACCTTCAACCGTCCAGAACGCCACAATGCCATCAGTCCGGAGCTGATGGTCCGTCTGAGCGACGCCTGGACCGAGGTCCGTGACGACGACGAGGTCAGGGTGGCGATTCTGACCGGGGCGGGCAGCGAGTCGTTCTGTGCCGGTGGCGACCTGGGCAAGCTGATGCCCCTGTTCACCGGCGCTCGCGAACCCGACGATGAGTGGGATCAGCGCCTCCTCGACGACCCCATGTTGACCATGACCTCCCTTCTGAAAGGGTTCGACCTCTACAAGCCGGTTGTGGCAGCGGTCAACGGAAGGGCACTCGCCGGTGGGATGGAACTGCTCCAGGCCACCGACATCCGCGTCGTGGCCGACCACGCCATGTTCGGTCTGACCGAGGTCAAGCGAGGCCTCATCCCGGGCGGCGGTTCCCTGGTGCGCCTCACCCGACAGATTCCGTGGGCGCATGCGATGGAGATCCTCCTCACCGGCGACCTGATCGACGCCGAGACCGCCCTGAGGCTCGGCTTGGTGAACAAGATCGTTCCGGCCGGGTCGGTCATGGACGTGGCACAGGACTACGCTGAGCGGCTCGCAGCCAATGGCCCCCTCGCCGTGGCCAAGGCCAAGGAAGCCGCTTGGAGATGTTCCGGGCGCCCGGTCGAGGAGGCGACAGAGATCGAGAACGCCATCTCGGCCGAGGTGATGATGTCGGCCGATGCTCGCGAAGGGCCGCGGGCGTTCATCGAGAAACGAGCTCCCAACTGGACCGGGGCCTGACCGGAGAGCGGCGCGACCAGAACACAGGAGCGCTCAGAACTCGACCGTGATCCGGGCTGGGAGCGAGCGGTTCCCGTGGAAATCGAGCGCCGTCACTTCGAAGACGGCGCTGGTCCCCTCCGGGGTCAGCGCATCGTCGATGAAGGCGGTCTGTTCGAGCGACCAAGTGGTGCCGATCCAGGTGGGCTCGTTCCCGTCGTCGCCACGGGCGACCTCGTAGTGGGCGAACCGGACGTCGTCGGGGGCCTCGGCCCACGAGAGTGACACCGTGCCGCCGTCCACCCGGGCCGAGAGGCCCGCCGGAGCGTCTGGTGCCACGGTGTCGTCCACCACGAGGGCTTCACGCCATGCTTCGACCGCGAGCTTGCCGGTGCGGTCGCTGGCCAACACATAGAAGTAGGTCTCGCCTGGGCTGACGGTGGTGTCGTCCCACTCGGCGACCGAAGCCGGTTCGAGGAACATCTCTCTTCGATCCCCGTCGCCGGCATCCCGGTCGACGCGAATTCGGTCGGTCGGGAGCGGTCGTGTGGGTCCGGTGACGGCCTCGAACACCAGACTGGACGGCTCGAACTCGATGTCGGACCCATCCGAAGGCGGTTGGACACCCACCCGGTGGAGCTGGTGGACCACGCCGGGGTCCGGAGCGGTCGCCCAGTTGACGCTCACCTGCTGTGAAGACATCGAGGAGAAGCTGATCCAGAGCCGTCCGCTCTCGTCGGGTGCGACCTCGGCGAGGCGACGCCCCGGGGCGACCTCAGCTTCGTCGGACGGATCCTCGCCGTCGCTTGCCGAGTCGAACCCTGTGGTCGCCGGCGCCGACCCTTCCTCGGGGACCGTCGCGACCGTTCTCCCTGCATGCTCGACCGAGGGTGCGGGGGCCGTGGGGTCTGCGCTCGAGGCGCTGTTGGCCGCATGGTCGGTCGACGCCGAGCAACTGGCCACGAGCAAGCACAACATCGGAGCGAGCCGGCCCACCCGTCGGAAGAGGGACGTAGAGGGTCCGCGTGACCGGTGCGCCTGGCTCAACACAGCTTCAGCATGGCCGATGGTTCCTTGTTCTGCCGGGCGGCGTCGACTCGGCGGTGGCATGCTCGATGTGCTTGACGCGCCGGAGGCAGCGATGTTCTTGGTCCAACTTTCCGACATGCATGTGACCACCTCCGACACGCCGTCGGGAGTGGCGCTCGACCCGGTGGGTCGGTTGGCGCGAGCAGTCGACAGTCTCAACGGGCTCGACCGATGCCCCGATGTGGTGATCTGCACCGGCGATCTGGTCGACGTTGGAACCACGACCGAGTACGACCTGCTGCTGGCCGAACTCGACCGCCTCGAGAGCCGCTGGTACGTGGTGGCTGGGAACCACGATCGTGCCGACGGGTTCGCCGAGGCCTTCGCGGACCGACCCGAGATCCCCGCCGAGGCTCCCTTCCAGTGGGTGGTGGACGAGCATCCACTGCGTCTCGTCGGGCTCGATTCCACCTGGCCGGATCGGGGCGATGGAGCGCTCGACGCCGACCGCCTCACCTGGCTGGCCGACACCCTCGCCGAGGCCCGTGACCACCCGACCCTGATCGCCATGCACCACCCGCCGCTCGTCACCGGGATGTGGTGGATGGACTACGGCGGCTGTGACGGCAGCGCTGAGTTGCGCCGCATCGTCGAGGCGAACCCCCAGGTGCTCAGGCTGCTCTGCGGTCACATCCATCGACCAGTGCAGACCAACTGGGGGTCGACGATCGTGTCGAGCGCAGGCGCTCTGGTCCTTCAATCAGGGCTCGGCCTCACGCCCGACTCGGTGCCCACGCTCCACGACCGATCCCTGAGGACCCCAGCACTCATCTTCGACGGCTCGTCGATCATGTCGTTCGAGCTCGAACTGGAGCCCTCTTCGTTCTCGGTGGAACTGGCCGATCTGATTCCCGACTGGGCCTCGTACGAACGGTGTGCTCGCGCCGGAGGGCCGGTGCCTCGTGGTCATTGATGGTCTTCGAGGTTCGCTCGAGAAACCAGAGCAGCGCAGTACGGCTCGGTTGGAGGCGCACGACGACCTCGATGCGCGGCAGGCTGGTGAGGTGAGCACAGCCGTGAGTTCGACGTCCGAAGCAGCCTCCCAACCGAGGGGCGGGAGCGGTGGCGGAGGTGGTGCGCACGACCTGGTGGTGGTGGCCAACCGGCTGCCGGTGCGTCGGGGCTCCGACGGTGGTTGGTCGATGAGCCCCGGTGGCCTGGTGAGCGCGGTCAAACCCGTCATGGAACGCCGGCCCGGTGCCTGGATCGGCTGGAGCGGCGAGGTGGACGACCATCTCGGTGCGTTCGAGCACGAGGGGATCACCCTCAGGCCGGTTCCGCTCACCCAGGACGACATCGACGACTTCTACGAGGGGTTCTCCAACGGGACCCTGTGGCCGCTGTACCACGGAGGTATCCAGCCAGCGAACATCCACCGGCACTGGTGGGACGCCTACCGACGCGTCAACGAACGTTTCGCGAAGGCTGCGATCGAGACGGTGGGCCCGGGCGGCACCGTCTGGGTGCACGACTATCACCTCCAGTTGGTGCCGGCGCTGGTGAGAGAGGCGCGTCCCGACGTCTCGATCGCCTTCTTCCTCCACACACCCTTCCCCCCGACCGAACTCCTCCTCCGGTTGCCCTGGCGAGAAGAGTTGGCCAAGGGCCTCATGGGAGCCGACATCATCGGCCTCCAGACCAAGATCGACACCCGTCACGTGCTGGCCCTGTGCCGTCGGGTGCTCGGCCTGCCCGAGGTGACCCTCGCCGAATCACATGTGGATGTGGTGTGGGAGGGCCGTGCGGTTCGCATCGGGGCCTATCCCATCGCCATCGACACCGAGCAGGTCCAGGCTCTCGCGGCCGACACCGCGACCCAGGAAGCAGCGGTGGCGCTCCGGGCCTCGCTCGGCAACCCTCGCTGGGTGATCCTCGGGGTTGATCGCCTCGACTACACCAAGGGCATCGATGCCCGCCTCCGGGCCCTGGCGGAGTTGCTCGAAGAGGGTCGCCTCCACGCCGACGACGTGGCACTGGTCCAAGTGGCCACCCCCAGCCGCAAAGACGTGATCGGCTATTCAGAGATGAGGGTCGAGGTGGAACGCCTCTCGGGCGCGATCAACGGCGATTTCGCCTCGGTGGGGCACCCCGTCGTCCACTACCTGCACCAGAGCTTCTCGTTCGAAGAGCTGATGGTGATGTACCTGGCGGCAGACGTGATGCTGGTGACCCCCTACCGCGATGGCATGAACCTGGTGGCCAAGGAGTACGTGGCGGCCCGGCTCGACGGCACCGGAACCATCCTGCTGTCGGAGTTCGCCGGCACGGCGGAGGAGTTCGTCGAGGCCCTCACCTGCAACCCGTTCGACATCGACGGGATGAAGAACGCCATCATGCATGCTCTCGGGATGCCGGTGGCCGAACAGACCAACATCCTCAACGCCCTACAGGCACGGCTCCAGGCGAGCTCGGTGCACGACTGGGCCCGCAACTTCCTCGGCGAACTGGACTGAGGACGCGTCGTGACCGCCCCGTCTGCCTCTGAGCCCGAGCAGGTGGTGTCGACCGAATAGCGTCGCCCCGATGGCGTCGAAGGTCGGTCGTGCGGTGCTCGTGGCGATGACCTTCACCCTCGGCGCCTGCGCTGATACCGGGATCGAACCCGACGACACCCTCGCCCCCCTGCCGAGCAGTTCGCCGCTCGGTGCCGGCGCGGGGAGCCCTGTCGCCGGTGGTGCTGATCTGGGGAATGGGGGCGTCGCTGACGGACCCTCGGGCGCAGCGGAGACTGGACCTGCCGGTTCGAACGGGCCGCCCGAGCCTGACACCGCCGCCCCGAACCGTTGGGATCCCGAGCGCGTGGTCGACGGGTCGATCCTCGCCGTGGCCGCCGAGATCGGGGGGGTCGCCGAGATCGACGGCGGAGCCAGGGAGGCCCTCACTGAACTCGACCGGCGGATCGAGGAGCTCCCCTCGCGTTGTGATTCGCCCGAGGACCGCCTGATGGCCTGGAACGAGCTTGCAGCTGCGGCCGATCAGGCAACCGAACGTTGGCTCCGAGACGATGAGCCGCGCCTCACCGAACTGGCCGACGACATGGGTCTCGAGCTGTACCGAGAGGTCGTCGGTGCCTGGTGCCCGGCCCTGACGATCCCGGTGACCCCGGAGGTCGCGGCCACCACCCAGAAGCTGGTCGGTGCTCTGGACCGCTTGACCCTCACCGCGTCGGTGCCGACGCCCGGCACGGGTCTGGCCCTGTGGGATCTCGACACCCATGTCGGATTGCGCCGGTTGGGCGCCCTCGATCGAGCTGCCCCCTACACGTTGGTGATCGGGAGCTCGGTGGCCCGCCGGGGGCTCGATGCCGATGTCATCTCCGGTTCGGCCGGGGTCGATGTGGTGAACCTGTCCATCGGTGGCGGGTTCGCTGAGGTCCAAGCGCCCTGGTTGGCCGAGGTCAGGGGCCATGTCGAGCCCGAGCGCGTGGTCTGGGCGGTATCGACCCTCGACCTCTACGGCGCATGCCTGGTCGACGTCCGACGAGCACTGTTCGAACAGACCCAACGTCGTCGAGCGGAGGCGTTCGGTGACATCGAGACCGGTGAGGACGGGGCCGGTGAGGACGGGGCCGGTGAGGACGGGGCCGGTGAGGACGGGGCCGGT
>ENA-ORXU01002136-ORXU01002136.1-marine-metagenome-genome-assembly--contig:-NODE-2136-length-14004-cov-3.027213_pt1 | contig 14004 bp, 12 predicted proteins | sample MGYA00237869_ERZ511484 | MGnify/ENA metagenome assembly ERZ511484
CTGGTCGGCGACAAGGACATGGCATACGAGATTCCCCCGTCGGATCTGTCGTACTTCGTCGGCGGAGCCGAGGCCGGCTGGCTGCCCCTGTCGCGGATGCCCAAGGAACTGCGGCCGGGCGGATACGTGTACCTACAGATCGACCGTGAATTGGTGGCGCGCGCCCGAGTGAGCGGTATTGGATTCCGAGAGCGGCGTTGGGACCACGCCGCACCCGACGTCGCCACCGAGCTCGGCCCGGGTGCGACCCTCGAGGTCGACGGCTGGAGCGGCATCGTGGTCGACCTCGGCCCCGACGGTGACACTCCCGTTTCCGGCTACCGATACCTGATCGAACTGCCCGACGGGACGGTCGCCGTCGCTCCTCCCGCGGCCGAAACCTGAAGCGAGCGGCCACAGTCACCGCGTGCCAGAAACGAGCAGAGATGCTGCAATTGCGCCGGTGGGTGGTTCACCGGGCGCAGCCGACGCAGGTCGGGGTCGCCGGCAGTGCCTCCAGGCGTTGGGCGGCGATTTCGAGCCCGCAGCTCGTGCAGAGGCCGTAGCGACCTTGGGCGAGGCGCTGGGCGGCCGCCTCGATGTCGGCCAACGTCGACCGGGTGTCGGCGAGGAGAGCTGCGATCTGCTGGCGTTCCCACGCGATCGTGTGGCCTTCGGGGTCGTGCTCGTCGTCGGTGGCCACGTCGGTTGCCGCCTCCACGATTCCGTCGAAGCTGCTGACGAGGTTCGCGGCGCGTCGCTCCGTCGCTGCTCGGAGCTGGTGCAGTCGATCGCTCGGATCGACCGGTCCGTCGGGAGTGGTCATCTGAATCCGGGATCACGGTACCCAAGAGGGCGGAGTGCTCGATCAGACGCTTGATCCGCCAGCAGGCCTCGGGTAGTTTCCACATGAATTAATTAACTGGTACGGAAAGTCGAGAAGGGCGAGGTGGCGAGTTGACGACCGCAAAAGCAGAACTGCTCGACGACGCCAGGCTCGACGACACCTTCGCGGCGCTCGCCAACTCGACTCGGCGTGCGATTCTGGCGCAGCTGGCCGGGGGAGAGGCGAGCGTCAACGACCTCGCCGCTCCGTTCGACCTGACACTCCCTGCGATCTCCAAGCACATCAAGGTGCTCGAGCACGCCGGTCTGATCACGCGCACGAGGCGAGCCCAGTTCCGTCCCTGCACGCTCGATCCCGGCCCGCTCGCCGAGGTGGCTGACTGGGCCGAGCAGTACCGCCACATCTGGGACGACCGGTTCGACCGGATGGACGACTACGTCCGCGATCTCCAGCAACCCGTCGGCTCCCCTGGCGGCCCCGACGACCTCCACAGTTCCAACCACCGTCAACGCTCCAACAACACCGAAAGCGACACCAACGATGACTGAGTCCAAAGATGTCCAGATCGAGCGCACCTTCGACGCCCCGATCGATCTGATCTGGTCGATGTGGACCGAGGCCGAGCACTACGCCAACTGGTACGGCCCGATGGGCGCCAAGATCCCGACCGCCGAGATGGACGTCGTGGTGGGTGGGCGTCGCCACATCGGCATGGAGATGGAGACCCCGAACGGGCCGATGCAGATGTTCTTCGTGGGCGAGTACCGCGAGGTCACTCCCAAGACACGCCTCGTGTACACCGAGAGCATGGGCGACGCCGAAGGTAACGCCATGACCGCTGAGCAGATGGGCATGCCGGCGGGTGCCTCCATGGAGACCTCGGTCGTGGTCGAGCTCGAGGACTTGGGCGGCCAGACGAAGATGGTGATGACCCACCACGGCGTGCCCGCCGATTCCCCCGGTGGACAGGGCTGGAACATGGCGATCGAGAAGCTCGAAGCCCGGGTGGTGGAACTCAGCGCCTGACACTCCTGCGCTCCGCTCCAGGAACGTCGGCATCGATTGACGACGCCGGCCGACGAGCGGAGTGACGATGGTGGCCCGCTCGACGGGATCGCCGCCCTGGGTACGCCGGCGATCACCGCCTGAAGCCGTGGGCATCATTCACCTGGATACCCTCGAAGGAGCAGGATCCCCGGTGGTGACGACACATGGCAAAGCAGCGTTTTCGAGTCGACGAGCGTGTGGTGCTGCCGTGGCATGCTGCAGCGCTCGCCTGCGCGGCCAGCGCCAGCCGCTGATCGGGTGGGAGCCATCGAGGCGATCGTCGAGCGGAGGATTGCCGAGGCACGAGCCGCGGGCGCCTTCGACCGCTTGGCCGGCGCCGGATCGCCGATTCCGGATCTGGACCGTCCCCGAGAGCCCGGATGGTGGACCCGCCGATTCGTCGAGGAGGAACTCGCTCGACAGGCGGCCGACGAGACCGAAACTCCCCACCCCGACGACTGAGTCACACGGGAGGCCTCGCTGGTCAGCTGATCGAGGGTTCGTGGGAGGCTGAGCGATCGGTTGTCTGTGTGATGTCGCCACGGCCTTCGGAGGCCAGCCGGTCTTCGAGTTCCCGGACGGGCATGGGCTTTGCGAAATGGAACCCCTGGAAGCGGGTGACACCCAGTTGTCGCAAGATGTCCGCTTGGCCAGCGGTCTCCACGCCTTCGGCGATCACGTCGAACCCGAGCAGATGACAGACGTGGACGAGGCTCTTCAAGACCTGGATGCCGTCCTTGTCATCGATGTCGAGATCCATCGTCCAGCGTCTGTCGATCTTGGCGATCTCAGCGGGCAGGTCGACCATGCGTTCGATGTTGGAGAACTGACAACCCACGTCGTCGATGGCGAGCGCCATCCCGAGCGACGCCAGCCCGCTCACCAACTCGTCGGCGACCTCGCCCACCGTCTCGGGGATCTCGGCCACGACGTTTCGTCCATCGAGGCCATGGCGGGCGAGCAGCTCGGTCAGGTGCTCGACGATCCCAGGACGCTCGATCAGCCCTGGACCCAGGTTGAACGCGATCCGGAAGTCGTCGTCGACGATTCCCCGCCGACGCCACGATGCGAGATCGGCCATGGCCAACTCGATGACTCGAAGATCGAGAGCTCGGCCCACTTCGCTCGCTCCGAGACCGGGCACGAATCGTCCTGGTGGAACCAGCTCGCCGTCGGTACCTCGAATCCGGACCAGTGCCTCGACACTGCGGACTTCGACTTGGGTTTCGGTCGGCGCAGCCACCACGGGCTGATAGTGGACCTCGACCCGGCTGCTGGCGAGCGCGCGTTCGACGAGTTCGATCGATGCCGGATCGGCCGTGCGTTGGTCGCCCCGCCCACGTTTGGCGATGCGGACTCCGTTGCGGGCATCGGTCAACACGTCGCCAGCGGAGCGGTCACCCCTGGAGATCGCCGAGGCGTGCGTGGCGCCGAGGCGGTGCACCCCGGTGGCCAAGGTGACCGGCTCGGTCACCGCGCCGGCGATCCCCTCGGCGAGCGCCTCGATCTCGTCAAGACCGGCATCGGGTACCACCACGAGGAACTCGTCGGAACCCCACCTTGCAGCGAGGTCGTCGGGGCCGAGCAGACCAGCGATTCGTCGCCCGACGATCGCCAGGACCTCGTCGCCAGCTTCGTCGCCGTAGGCGGCGTTGATGTCTCGGAACTGGTCGAGGTCGAGGAAGGTGAGGGCGTAGCCGCGAGCCGCGAGATGCCCGGCACGGAGGAAGGACAAGGCTTCGGAACGGGTGGCCAAACCAGTCACCGGGTCGATCCGCCGCTCACGATCGAGCTCGGCCTCCACCTCGAGCCGATCCCGCTGGCCACTGAGCAGGTCGGCCGCCAACCGGTCGATGCTGCCCGACACCCGGGCGATCTCGTCGCTTCGTCGGTCGCCGAGCACGTCTTGGTACTCCCCGCCCGCAACTCGTTCGGCCGCCGCTGCCACACGGTCCAAGCGTCGTCCGAGGGGGCGAAGCTCGAGCAGCCAGGCGAGGAAGAGCACCGATGAGGTCACGACGGCGGCAACCAGGATGATGCGCTGCACGAGGATGAACAGACGTACCGCTTCGTCTTCGTCGACCTTCACCGTGAGGCCCCAGCCTGCGCCGTCGATCGCGGCGACTCCGGCGATGGTGCGGATTCCCCGGTAGTCCCCAGCGTGGGCCACCTCCACTCCCGTCGCTTCGAGACTCTGTGTGGCGAGCGCGCTCCCTGGGGCACCGTCGACATCCGAGAACGCCGAGGAGCGGTCGAACCGTCGAAGGGTGATCACCTCGAGACGGCCGTCTCGGCGTTGGACGAGGTTGGCTTCGGTGGTGTCGCCTGAGGCTTCGTAGCGGGCCAGCGGTTCGACCACCGAGTCCAGTCCGACCACCAGATGCAAGGCCCCGACCACCGCGCCATCCGATGCGATGATCGGTGCCGCGACTTCGAGCAGACCCCATCCGCTTCCGTCGGGCAAGGCGTTGCCGACCAGCGTCGACCGGCGATCCATGGCCTCGCCTGCCAAGGTCTCGGGTACGACGGCGTCTCCCTCGACGCCGCTCCGGCTGAGCACGCGTCCGGGGCGGTCGAGCACCGTCACCCCGGCGAGGTCCAGTTGAGGAGCCACGCTGATCGCCTCGTCGAGGACTCCCTCAACGGTCATCGGGTCGGTGGAGCTGACCTCGGGGTTTCCAGGGTCCAAGGCGCGCACCAGCACCGGGACGCTCGCCAAGGAGTCGGCTCGTTCCCTCAGGTCGACGAGCACCCATGAGATCCGTTCGGCCTCGAGTCGAGCCATGTCGAGCTGGGAGCGTTCTGCATCTTCCAGCAGGCGACGTTCGATCACCGACGAGGTCACCAAGGCGGTGATGAGCAACGGCAGAGCGATGATCATCACCCACGCGATGAGCCGACGGCGGATCCCGAACACCCATGCGGCATCGGCATGGCGACGCTCGACATTGAACAATCGCGTCGCAGACCCTCAAGCGTGCGAGATGGACAACCGATCAATCGGCCGTGGATGTGAGCATGAACAGACGTAGGTTCCTCGCCACGGCTGGCGGCAGCCTGCTGTTGTCTGCGTGCGCGAGGAAGGGGTCATGGAGCGACGAAGCGATGTTGGCGGCGGTCGACGAGACGACCGACTTGGCGGGGGCTCGGCTCTCCGGATCGATGCGCCGCGCCTTCATCCCCGAGATCAACGACCAGCTGACCGAGGCCGCAGCTCAGTGGGCCGAGACCAACAACGCCACGATCGAGCTCGCCTTCTCCGATGAATGGCGCGAAGTGGCCGACTGGGCGGCCCGAACCGCTCGCGGTGCCGATGTCGTGGAACTGTTCGGCAACGGCGCTCACCTGCTCTCCGATCGGCTCGTCGACGTGTCCGACTTCGCAGGAGAGTTGAGCGATCGCCACGGCGGCTGGAGCACAGCGGCCGAGAGCGCAGGTGTGGTCGACGGAGTGTGGCGAGCAATCCCATGGGCCTACACCGCACACGCGATCAACTCCCGGACCGACCTCTTGGACGCGGCCGGCGCCACCCCACCCGCGACCTATGACGAGCTGCTCGACGCAGCCACGCTGCTCGCCGACAACGACCTGCCACGCGCCGGGTTCTCCATGGGCGTCCAAGGCCCGAACGACTCCTCCAGTCTCGGATACTCGATGCTGTGGTCATTCGGCGGCCAAGAGGTTGACGCCGGTACCGGGAAGGTCGCCTTGGACTCCGCCGGAACGAGGGCGGCGCTCGACTACTGGCGAGAACTTGCCAGGGTGAGCCATCCGGCGGCGCAAGGCTTTGACGAGGCGGCCGACAACGAGGCCTTCATCGACGGCGAGATCGCCTTGACTCAGAATGCCTCCTCCATCTTTTGGAAGGCACGGATCGAGGCCCCCCAGATCGCGGAGGCGATGGGCCACCTGGCCTATCCGGCGGGTCCGGCGGGCCGCCACCAGCTGGTGGAGATGAACCTGCTCGGCGTGCTGCAGCACACCCCGAATCCGGCGGCGGCCAAGAGCTGGTTGGGCTTTGCGACCAACGCCGAGTTGATGAGGGCGCGTGCGGTGACCTCGATCGGTTTCTACAGCCCGCCGCTGGCCGACTTCGAGGACGACCCCGCCATGCCGTGGAATGCCGAAGCTCGCTTCGCCGGGCTCAGAGCGTCCGGACCCGCCGGACATCTCCCAGGATGGCCTGGACCGAGCAACATCGAGGCCGGCTTGGCCTACGACAACCGAAGCATCGTCAAGATGTTCGCCGCAGTGGCCGACGGCTCGGCAACGACCGACGAGGCCGTCAGAATCGCCAGCGAAGAACTCAAGCGGGTGTACGAGACCTGATCAAGCTCGCACTCCGCCCCGTTCGACATCGTCGGTGCTCGCTCGGTCGTTCTCGCCGGTGTCTTGCCGGACCTCGACACTGCACCCGACGTGCGTCGAGAGGGCGTCGGCGGTGCAAGGGGGTGCCCATCATCGGTGTGACGATGGTGGCATCGGGAGACGACCTCAGCTGATGGACCGGTCGGCTTGGACGCTGGAACGGGTGAGGCCGACTGCGGCGAGAGCCAGGGAAGCACCGCTGGCGACGGTGCGGGCGGCGTTCCAGAGCTGCCAACGGCCCGAGTAGTCGTCCCAGATCCGAGACGCAGCGTTGGCGTCGGAGGGGATCGCGATCTCGGCAAGGTCTTCGTTCATCGGCACGTTGACCGCCATGGTGAGCACGAGTCCACCGAGCAGGTACACCACGGCCGCGGTTGCGAACCAGGGCCATGCTCGGTCGTTTCCGGCGCGTCGGTGGGCGGCGGCTGCGAGGCCGAGCACCAGCGGGGTCAGGAAGAAGGCGGGGAAGAAGACCGGATTGCGGACCGAGGCATTCATCTCCTGCATCGCCTCGATCGCAACCCGGGGATCGGCCGCGTCGAGACCCCACATCGTGGAGCAGACCCAGGCGTAGAAGAAGCCGAAGATCGCTCCGGTGAACACGATGGCGGTGCACGAGAGGGCTGTGGCGAACCCGCCACCACCATCACGTCGGGGAGTCCGCTGTCGAACGGCAGGGACCGTTCTGTCGGTGGGTCCGGCCGTTTCGCCGGAGTGGGTCGCTTGGGTAGGGCGAGTCATGTGGGTGGTCATCGTTCGATCCTCGGGTCGCTATCCGTACTGTTCGGTACGGCTCTGTTATTCGTACCACCGAGTACGCTTCGACGCAAGCGCCTCTCGGGGCGTGACACCGGGACTGCGCGAGATCTGCGACAGCCCGGCGATGACAGGGTCAGACGTGACGACGAGGAGTGATGTGGCAGCGACCAAGAGGCGAGGTCGGCTGCCGCGCGACGAGCGCGAGCGGCGCGAGCACGAGATCCTCGACCATGCCCTGGCCGAACTCGGTGACAAGGGAGTGGACGGCGTGACCATGCTCGGGGTCGCCAAGCGGGCCGGGGCGTCGAAAGAGACCTTGTACTCCTGGTTCGGGAATCGCCACGGGTTGCTCGCCACCCTGATCGCTCGCAACGCAGACCGAACCGCTGAGCGCGTGGCGGCTGCACTCGAAGGCCCGAGCGACCCACACGAGACGCTCTCCCAATTCGCCGCCGGACTGTTGGCGCTCCTCACCGGCGATGTGTCGATCGCCCTCAACCGAGCGGCGATGACCGATCCAGAGCTGGCCCGGCTCCTGCTCGAATCGGGTCGGCTCCGAGTAGGTCCGATCGTCGAGGAGTACCTGGCCTCGTTGGATCGCTCAGGTCAACTCGCCGTCCCGGACCCCGCAGGCGCATTCGAACTGCTCTACGGGCTCGTCGTCGCCGACCAGCAGATCCGAACTCTGCTCGGCGACGACCCACCGACTCCGGAAGAGATTGCGAACCGCTCGACCACTGCGATCGACCGCTTCTTTCGTTTGTTCGCTCCCACACCGTGACCACCGGATCGTCGGCGCACCGGGCCCTGCGTCAATCGTCGAGTCTCCACGCCGTGAGCTCGGATCGATAGGGGAAGACGAAGGCCGGACCGAGCGGTTCGATCAAGGTCCTCAGCTCAGCGACGACCTGTTCTTGGATCTCGGGATGGAGGGCAGCGATGAAACTGGTCGACAGGGCGCGCTCAATCACCCGGTCGGAGTCGGACGGGACCGGATGGTCCACAGCCCAGTCGTCGACGAGAGCGAATCGCCGGTCGGCTTCGATCGCTCGACGCCACTCCATGGTCCGATATCGGGGAGTGTCACCAGCGTGGCGATCCATGATCTCGGTGTAGGCGCGGACCCAGTCGACACTCGCGTCTCTCACGTTCCACACGCACACCAGGTGTCCGCCCGGCCGAAGGATGCGAGCGATCTCCGACAGGGCACGCGGGTGGTCGAACCAGTGGAAGGCCTGGGCCGCCACGATGGTGTCGACCGACCGGCCGGCCACGCCGGTGGATTCAGCGGTCGCACCGACCACCCGGGCTGTCGGGTGTTCGGCGAGGAGGATGGAACGCATGGCGGCAACAGGTTCGACGGCGATCGGTCTCAGTCCACGACCGATCAACTGGCCGGTGAGAATGCCGGTGCCCGCTCCGAGGTCGACCACGATCTCCGTCGGCGCACCGGGCTCACCTGCCTCAGCCGAGTCGCCGAATGCGGATGGTCGGCTTCCGGCCGATACGCAGCGGTCGAGGAGATCGGCGTGATAGGAGGGTCGCGCCGAGGCATAGGTGTCGGCCCTGAGGTCGAAGCCCTCGGCCGCCGATCGGTGCACCACGTCGTCGAGTCTCGCATCACGTCGACCGAGGCTCGAACGGGTCGAGGCTCGAACGGGCCGAGGCTCGAACGGGCTGAGGCTCAGCCGATGGGACTCCGGGTCCGGCGGGGCAGAGCAGGGCTCGGATCGGGTCGAGAGCTCGCAGCTTCACGGGTTGTCGCCGCCTCGGTGCCGAACAGTCGAGCGGTGGGTCCGTCCGATGCCAGGACCACCTCCGAGCGGCCGACCTCCACGAGGCGGCCCTCAGCCAGGTGCCAGACGATGTCGGCACTGCGGACTCGATCGAGGGAGTGGGTGATGATGAGAGCTGCGCCTTCGTGGTCGGCCAAGACGGCGTCGAGCACGCCGCTGGTCGCCGTGTCGAGATTGGCGTCGGCCTCGTCGAGGAGCAGGACCCTCGGTCGGGTGAGGACGGCTCGGGCCAACAACACCCGCTGACGCTGACCCGACGACAGGTTCGACCCACCCTCGTCGATCCGGGTGTCGAGACCTTCGGGGAGTTCGGCGATGAGGCCTCCGAGGTCGCAGAGATCGATGACCGCCTCGAGTTGCGCTGTCGGAGGGTCTCGTTGCTGGTAGGTCAGGTTGCGGCGCAGGCTTCCCCGCATCAAGGGCAGATCGGGGCCCGCCATCCCGATGGTGGAGCGGGCATCGTCCAGGCTGACCCGGGCGAGGTCGGTCCGATCGAGCACGATGCGACCCGCCTCCGCGTCCACCAGGCGACCGATCATGGCGAACAGGGTGCTCTTGCCTGCCCCGTTCGGACCCACCACGGCCACGGTCGACCCAGCCGGAGCGAAGGCGCTGACGTCGGTCACCGGCTCGTAGGTCGCCCCGTCGAGCACCAGGTTCCCAGGCCCGTCCGGCAGCCGAATCGGATCGTCGGGCTCGGAGAGTTGGGGAGGTCGCGCCACGAACCGGTCGATCGCATCCATCGCCACGCTCTGCTGTTGGCGGTACTCCTGCACCCGGGCGAGACCGCGGAGATGAGGTACGAGGAGGCCGACCACGGTCATGCCGGCGGCCACCTGGGGGGCCGAGACACCGAACACCAAGGCCGTGATGAGCAGCATGGCCGTGGCGCCCGAGCCGGTTGCCTCTGCCACGGCGTGGAGGCGGCCAAGCCTCCTGGAACGCTCGATCATGGCGTCACGCGTCCGCCGGCTGTGCTTCGCGACCCGCCGCCGTTCGCGATCGACGGCGTTGTTGGCCTGCACGACCCCGACCGCCCCGACCGCCTCGGTGACACGACCGGCGAGCCGGGACCGTCGACGGCGGGCGAGCTTGGTGGCCGACCTGAGCTGGGGCCCTTGCACGATCGCCCCGGCCGCCCCACACAGCGCAGCGACGCTCACCGCCCCTGCGAGGGGCACGCTCACCAGAGCCAGCGCCGAAAGGGTGACCAGGACCATCGTGGTGGCCACGCAGAGACGTGAGACTCCGAGGCTCACCCAGCGCCGGATCGCCCCCAGGTCTCCGATGAACCGCAGCACCGTCGACCCCTGGCTGCGGCTGTTGACCGACCGGGGCGACATGTCGGTGAGCCGGGCGAAGAGCTCCATCCGCAAGTCGTGGGTGTAGCTCTGGCCGAGCCGTTCGGCATCGATGCGTTCGCGCGCCCGCAGGACGGCGACGAGTGCCGAGGCGGCACCCAGTCCGACCGCCACCCCGACGATCTCGAGGGGCGGAACCGGATCGTCGGCGCCGAGGCGGGAGAAGGCGAACTCGACACCGAATGCGGCTCCGATCGTGGCCCCGCCTTGGCCGAACCCGTTGGCCACGAGACTCGCGAGCAATCGTGCCCTGGGCCCGGTGAGCATGGGAATCACGGAGCGCTCCCGACCATGAAGGGAGCTGAGCCGCTCAACTCTCGGGCATCGACGCCGGGCTCGCCGAGGCTCACGAGTTGGTGGTCTGCAGCCCACAACTCCGCCAATCCGAGCACGGGGACGTCGAGCGCACAGCGGGCCTCCCGGGTGGCCAAGGGTGAGGCGGTGAGCAGACCCGACACGGCCAGCACCGGAAGGTCCATGGCCCTCAGCTCCTCGACGCCCTGGACCGCTCCGGCGGCGTCGCTCGCCGCGAACACGACCCCGTCGCAGTGGGAACGGACCTGCTCGCTGCTGAGGAGGTTCCGGGTCTCGTCGTGGTGCAGTCCGTCGGCGATCTCCACCACCGTCACCTCGACCCCATGGGCGGCGACGGTGGCATTGAGCGTCACGAATCCTTCGAGGATGCGCTCGTCGTCCATCAGATAGGTCGACGCCATGCCGACGTCGATGAAGTCGAGGAAGGTCGAGGCACCCGAATCGACCATGCGCCACCGGTCGCCGCCGGCTCCTGTGCCGGTGCTCTTGATCGCTCCCACCCGATGGCCCTGGGCGATCAGTCCTCGGATGATCCCGGCTGCGGTCGTCGTCTTGCCCGAGTCCATGGACGTCCCCGCCACGATGATGGTCGGCGGTCGTCGGCTCGCTGGCTCGGTCGGCGGGATCCGGTGACTCGCGAGGTTCACCGGCCGCCGGTCGGGCCCGGTGACGAAGCCGAGTACCTCGATCTGGGTGGGGGGCCGGAGCTTGTCGTGGCGGCACAAGGCCTGCGATGCCACTCCTCCTCCGGCCACCAGGTCGCACGGCCCGATCCCGGCGGGGACCATGGCCTCGAACTGGGCCGGGGCGTACCGATTGGCGTAGCAGACGAGGATCTCGTCGCCGGGAAAGAGGTGCTGGCGTCGACCTCCGGGAGATTCGAGCCGAGTGTGCTGGCCGATGGAGTCGACCCGGGCCAGCACCAGATCGCCCGAGGTGGGAACCCCCGCTGGTTCGAGGCCGACGATGGCCTCGGCGGGAACACGCCGGGTGGTGTAGGCCCGCTTGAGCGCAGCGATTCGGTTCGGGTCGAGCGTTTCGATCATGGATGAGCACCTTCGGTTCGGGTCGACCCTTCGAGCCGGTGGCCCTCGGGTCGACGATTGTCGATGGCGTGATCCTGGAGGTCTCCGGTGAGAGGTCCCTGTGCCCGAGATGAGACTCGTCTCATCCCGGGCTCATCGTTCTGGCCATGGCGGCTCAGTCGGCCACCACAGCTCAGTCGGAGAGCCGGTATCCCATGCCCCGAACGGTCTCGATGACCTCGTCGCCCAGCTTCTTGCGGAGGTAGCGGACATAGACGTCCACCACGTTGGAACCGCCGTCGAAGTCGTATCCCCACACATGGGACAAGAGCTGTTCTCGGGCGAGGACCTGCTCGGGGTGACGCATGAAGAGCTCGAGCACCGCATATTCCCGGGCGGTGAGTTCCACCCGCTCCCCGGCGACGGTTGCTCTACGGCTCAGCATGTCGAGCGTGACTCCGCCAGCGGTCAGGACCGTCTCGGTGGAGGTGCCGCTGTCTCGGAGTTGGACCCGGACCCGAGCGAGGAGTTCGTCGAAGCTGAAGGGCTTGGTGAGGTAGTCGTCGGCCCCACTGTTGAGCCCGGTGACGCGATCGGGGATGGCGTCTCGGGCGGTCAGCACAATGATCGGCATGCGTTCACCGCGCGCCCGGATCTCGGCGAGTGCGCTCATCCCGTCCTGTCCGGGGAGTCCGAGATCCAGCAGCATCAGGTCGTGGTCGGCGTCACGTGCGAGCGAGGCTGCGCTGATGCCGTCGCTCACCGCGGTCGTGACGAAACCAGATGATCTCAGGCCCTTCTCCAGGAAGTCGGCGATGCGGACCTCGTCCTCGGCGATCAGGATTCGCTTCACGGGAGCAGTGCCTCCGGGTGGTCGCTATCGGTGGATCCAGAGCTGTCGGACCCAGGGCTGTTGGATCCAGGGCTGTCGGACCCAGGGCTGGCGGATCCAGGGCTGTCAGTGAGAGAGCTCTCGGACAGGGTGCCTGCGGGGTGGGGGAGCACGATGGTGAACCGTGCGCCCTTTCCGAGTGCGGAATCGAGTTCGATCCGGCCCTCGTGAGCCTGCACGATCGCAGTCACGATCGACAGACCGAGCCCGGCGCCCTCCGAGCGGCGTTGGTTCACCCTGCCCCTGGAGAACCGATCGAAGATGTGGGTCTGTTCGGCCGGGTCGATCCCTCGGCCGTCATCGGCGATCCAGACCCGAACTCCGTCGGGGCGCAGGCTGCTGCCGAGGGCGACTCGGTCTCCCTGCGAAGTGTGTTCCACGGCGTTCAGCGCAAGGTTGAGGATGGCCTGGGTAAGTCGATCTCGGTCGACTCGAACCTCACCTGCGTCGGCCCGGTCGAGCACCCAGTCGCGCTCGCCGAGGCTGGAGATCTTGGAGAACAACTCGAGCGTGAGATCGCTGAGTTCATGGCTGCCGATTCGGACGAAGTCGGGCTGTTCGGCCTTGGCCAGGAGCAGGAGATCGTCCACCATCCGTGCCATCCGGTCCAACTCGTCGGTCACCAGTGCGATGGTCTCGGCTCGATCGGCGGGGCTGTCACCCATGAGTTCGAGGTGGCCGCGGACGATCTGGATCGGGGTTCGGAGTTCGTGGCCGGCGTCGTCGATGAAGGACCGCTGGGTCGAGAAGGCTGTTTCGAGGCGGTCGAGCATGCCGTTGAAGGTGGCCGCCAGATCGGCGATCTCGTCGTGGCCTTCCAATGGAAGTCGTCGGGAGAGATCGGTGTCGGTGATCTGTCGAGCGGTCGCGGTGACCTGCCGCACGGGACGAAGGAGTCGACCGGCGATCACCCACGCCGCCCCGATGGTCAACAGGAGCACCAGACCACTCACGAACGCCTCGACCCTGATCGACTCCTCGATCTCTTGGCGCTCGTTGCGGACGAAGTTGGCCACGACGAACACACCCGAGGTCTCGCCGTTGGCGAGGAGGGGCAGCGCTGAATAGTCGACCGGTCCGGCCTCGGTGTCGATCGTCCCCACCTCACCCTCGACCAGAGCGGTCCACCGCTGCACGAGCCTGGGATCGCCATCGAGCCGGACCCCTCCAGGAGGCGTCGTGGTGCTGTAGGCCGAGTCGCCCACGAAGGTGAGATACACCTCGCCCTCGCCGGGAACGTTGCGGAGCAGGAAGGTGTCGAAGATCGCCTCCACGTCACCGTCGAACGGTTCACCGGTTGATGGATCGCGGCCCTCCGCGAGCTTCCTCAGCTTCTGGCGTTCCTCATCGAGGGCGTCGGCCACCTCCTCGTCGAGCCGGTCCAAGAGCACCGCACGTTGGATGACGAGGCCCGTCGAGAAGGCGGTGATCAGCAGTGCAGCGATGAAACCGAGCACGCGAGTGCGGAAACCGGGCCGGAACTTGACGCGCCCCGAGGACTTGGATCTGGAGATCGTGGTCATCTCGTCGCCGATGTCAACACGAGTCATTCTCGAGCCTCGTCAGTCATCGTCGTCGCGGTCGTCGCGGTCGTCGCGGTCGTCGCGGTCGTCGC
>ENA-ORXU01002138-ORXU01002138.1-marine-metagenome-genome-assembly--contig:-NODE-2138-length-13995-cov-2.966734_pt1 | contig 13995 bp, 7 predicted proteins | sample MGYA00237869_ERZ511484 | MGnify/ENA metagenome assembly ERZ511484
AACGTAAGCTATCGACCATTAAAGTACCGTCAAAAGCGATTTGCTCTTTGTTGGAATAATTCCCGGTAAGTTTGGCAATTCCTTCAGGTATTTTCAATCTGGCATCGGCAATAATTTCGTCAATCGATCCTTTTACCGCCGCTTCTAGCAGAACAGTATTCGGTATAGCTATTCCCAAATCTTTCTCCGAAATAAATTGTAATATATCGGCGCGGTTCGAAAGGGTTGCTATCGTCCCGAAATCAAAGGAAAGGGAATCCGTTCGGGTCACTCGGTTCAACTGGCCTTGTGCCGTAAGTGATGTGTTTTCACCCCAGTTTATCTCAAAATCAGGGATCTCGATAGCTGCCAAAGTACCTTTCGCATTAAGGGTACCCGTGAACGATTTATTGGCAGCATTTTTAATGTATTCGTTTTGGGCGAGGTCGGGTAGAAAATAAAAGGCATCTTGTAATGCAAGCTCAAGTTCGGGAATTTTCAGCCCGATACGGGAATTTTCCGGATTATCTAAAAGACCATCGAAAGTATCGTAATCCAATTGAATTTCCCCATTCAGAAAACTGTTGCCGGTCGCAAGTTCCAACTGTGAAATTTCGGCCGCAGTAGCTCCTAGATTCGCATCAAAGGCAAGGTTATTCAAACGGAATCCGCTTTTTTCCTTAAAAGCCAATTTATCAAGTTCGAGATTCAATTCTTTGGGCCGATAAAAAATGGAATTCGCCAAAAGCGTAAAATCGAAAATTGAAATAGCGTCAGGGTTGAATTTGCCCTTTTCGGGCTTACTACTTCCAGCGATATATTTCAAAGTATTGTTTTGAATATCAACCTCGGCCGCTCTTACTATCAAATCGGGCCATTCGAATTCAGATCGCGCAACCGTAACAGTATCCTCGACCATTTCAGGCTGCTTCGCAGACCGCACCAAAATATCGGAGCCCTTCAGGGCAAGTCGTTCGATTTCAATATCATTTTTCGTGAGATCGGCCTTGGGCATTTCCAATTGAAAATGACCGATGGCTAAATCGGCCAGCATACTATCCGGCACCACTTCGTAATTGACCTTTACACTCTTGACTTCAAGGTCGTCAACGGCCAAAAAAGGTAATGCAGTAGCGGTTGTATCTTGCGAAGCCGGAAAAGGCTTGGTCTGTTCATAGGCAATTTCGGTATCTGAGAGCATTAATTCGTCAAGTGTAAAACGCATTTTCTCAAGATCGATTTCGTTCGTTTCTGCATAGAACCCTCCCAAATGCACACGGCTATCTATACCCAAATAGTCGTCGATATAATCGATTTTGAAATCATTCAGCGCAACTGAGCCGATATTGATCTGCATCGGTTCCGATTCCGGCTGAGCGGAAACGGTATCCGTTGCCGCAAATGCATCTACCAAAAAATCAAAATTGAACTTTTCGTTGCCTTCCTCTCGTAAGATATTCGCATTTAGGCCTTCCCATTTCAAGGATTTCAAATTAAGCGAATTACCAAAAATGAGCGGTGATAGGCCGATATTGGCTTCCAAGGCTTTTGAATAGACCAAAGTGTCGCCTTTTTTATCCTCCAGATATAATCCTTCCAAAAAAAGATTGCCCGAAAAGGTCAGGAAAAGTCGGTCGATCGCAACTTTAGTATTGGTCTTACCAGAAACATAATCGGTTATCTTGGTAACGATAACATCTTGCCCCCAAGGGCTTCGAACGAAAAGTACCAAGCCAATGAAAAGCAGCAAAAGCACGAGAAAGACCCGGCCGATGCGTCGTACTATTTTATTTTTCTTCTTTCCGTTCAAACTCCAAAGGGGCTATTAAGACATCAAAAATAAAGGTTTGGCAAAGCTTCTTTCCCAATCTTATGTGAATTTCCGACACACGGTATACATTCTTTATTTAAGAAATGATGCAATAGCGGAGTGATGCTAACGAAATAATTTTGAGCGTATAAAGAACTACAAGTGTATTTCTACCATCTTTGTTTTCTGTAACTTATATAATGAATTTTAGTTTCGGGAAAATTAATTTAATTACAATGACATTTAGAAGCTATCTTTTAATGGTTTTGATATAGGCCGAATACTATATTTCGTTCAAAACTGGGGGTTTTCACTTCAAGATAAAGGCGAAATCTTCCTTGCGAAAGATAAAGGCCTTTTATACCATAATGGAAAGGATTGAATTTTAAATAAATTGGCCATTTCCAAAAAGGGAAAATAAGAATATAGAGACGGTTACTATTTTTCCTATCATAATTTGGTTTATTGAGAGCATGCTCTGCTTACTTTGGGAAAATACAGTTTTTTGCCTTTAACGGAAATTAGGATACCTATTTCTGTTATTAAAATGACCTTATAACGCACAGGTTTATGGAACTCGTCTTGAGTTTCTATTTTACCTGCGATTTTTACAATTAAACCCTTACATTTAGAGCAATATTGAACAAATTCTTGAATCGTTCGAAAGTGTAAACGTTACATTGCAAAGTCGAACATTACTGAAAAACACCTTTTATGAAAATAAAAATACTTTTGTCGATATGCCTTCTATGTATTTCAATACTGGTCAAAGCCCAAGAGACCAACACGGATTGGGTTCCCCTCTTTAATGGAAAGAATCTGGAAAATTGGAAAGTAGGCGAAAATGCCGATACCTTTTCCGTAGTCGACGGATCCATCAAGGTTGCAGGGCCTCGGGCGCATCTGTTTTATCAAGGCGATCTGGAGAACCACAATTTTAAAAATTTTGAATTCAAGGCGACCGTGATGACAAAACCGGGTGCGAATTCGGGAATTTACATCCACACCGAATATCAGGAAGGCGGATGGCCCTCAAAAGGCTACGAAGTTCAGGTGAACAACACCCAAGAAGACTGGAAACGTACCGGAAGCCTTTACAATATTGTAAACGTTCAAGAAACCTATGTAAATGACAACGAGTGGTACACCGAATATGTAAAGGTAGAAGACAATCGTATTATCGTGAAGATTAACGATACCGTAGTCGTAGATTATACCGAACCCGAAAAACCAAAACGTGATGAGGGATCTAGGCGAGTTCTAAGTTCCGGTACTTTCGCCTTGCAAGGGCATGACCCCGGAAGTGTCGTGTTCTATAAAAATATTATGGTAAAGCCGCTGGATTAATCGGAGTCAAAAATTTCACCAATTCATTTCCGGCTATTCGGAAATTACACCGATTTCGGCAAAAGAGGCCCTCGGATCTTCACCGTCGACCTTCATAGCTTTGAGCTTTATGTATCTCGCCTCGGTAGGTTCAAAACCGACCGTTTGTTCAATACGGTTATTGACTACGTTACCAAATTCACCCTTGGCCACAGTTTCCCATATTCGTTTGTTCGTACTGACCGAAAATTCATAATCGGTAATGATGCCGAACGGATATCTTATTTGAATCGGTGTGTAGGTGAATCCCTTTAAATTATAAGTTCCGCCTAAATCGATGATAATCTCGTGGGGCGCTTTCATACCCTCTTCGGTCGTCCAGAACGTATCGGAATTTTCATCTATTAGTTTTACAGATTCGATGATATTACCCGAAGATACATCGATCATCTCCCAATCTTTCTTGGGAATATCAAGCTTTTTGATCGTGCCTTCGGAATGTTCTTGGGTCTCCGGGTCAAAGCCGATCGCTTTTAAGGTCGCAGGGGTATCCACCAAGAAAGAGTTTTCAAATCTGTTGGAAGTCTTGTTCGGGTCGCTACCATCGAGCGTGTAATAAATTTCCACATTTTTATCGGGAACGCTCAAGTTGACCTTTCCATCCCTATCCCTAGAAAAAACCGGTGCGGTAAGCAAATTTGGTGCACGGTACAACTCAACATTGGAAATAACCAGAGGACCTTTGGCATCCATAAAATTAATCTTGATCTTGTCTGCCTTAACGGTTTCAAAACGCAGAATGCGTTTGTAGCCTATAGTCGTCTGTCCGTCAATTTCTTGCCATTCACCATTTATCTCGGCTTCCACAATAAAGTTTTTGACGCGTTGCCCCAAAGGAATGTATTCCTGCAACAAAATTCGGTTTACTTCGGTCGGTCGGTCGAATTCGAACACCAAAGATGCAGCGGTTACGGAATCGTTCGTGGCCCAATAGGTATCCGCATCGCCATCGTTTACCTTGTTCGCATCGAATTTCGAACTGTTTCCTCGAACGTCGGTTGCCGTTACTTTGAGGCCTTTGGCAAGCTCATGGGCAAAATCCTTATCGATTTGTTTCCGCAAGGCCATCAATTGTTTTACATCGGTCTCATGAACCAGCCCTCGATTATCAACGGGAAGGTTCAGCAGAAAGTTACCGTTTCTTCCTATCGATTCGTAATAGGTGCGAACGAGGCGTTCCAAGCTTTTCACTTGATGGTCTTCCCTAGGGTGATAGTACCAACCGGGCCGAATGGAAGTATTTACCTCCGCGGGCAGCCAATGGGTACCGTCTTCATGGCCCGACCGCAATTCTTTATAGCGCGGCCAACCGGGATAGATTTCGTCACGGCGCATAATGCTCCAATTTTTTTCGTTGGCGAAGCCCTCTTCGGTGCCTACCCAACGAATATCGGGGCCGCCATCACTAAAGATAACGGCATCGGGCTGTAGCTCACGAATCATTTGTGTAGTCTTGCCCCATTCATAGTAGGTTTTGTTATCGATTTTTCGGATCTCGTTCGCGCCTCCGTAGTAGCCCGAACCCCCGTTTGCGCCATCGAACCAAACTTCAAAAATTTCGCCATAATCGGTCATTAGTTCGCGTAACTGTTCGTGGAAATCCTTTACATATTCCGGTTTGCCATAAGCCTCGTGGTTGCGGTCCCATGGAGAGAGGTAAATTCCGAATTTGAGTCCGTATTCCTTACAGGCTTCCGACAGGTCTTTGACCAAATCGCCCTTGCCCTCTTTCCAAGGGGAATTTTTGACGGAGTGTTCGGTGGTCTTTGTCGGCCAAAGACAAAAACCGTCGTGGTGTTTTGCAGTAATAATGATGCCTTTCATACCGGCCTCTTTAGCGACCTTGGCCCATTGCCTTGTATTCAATTGCGTTGGGTTGAACTGCTCGGGAGATTCACCGCCCAGACCCCATTCCATATCGGTAAAGGTGTTCATATTAAAATGGATGAACGCATAGTACTGCAATTCATGCCATGCCAACTGTCTTTCGGAAGGTAAGGGACCAATTGGTTTGGGCGACTCAACTTTCTGACACGACAATAGCACCGCACTTAAAAAAACGGTAATCAAAAAGATTCGTTTCATTTCTGCTCTTTAGCTTAGTGAATTTTATTAATCGTCTTTGACCGGCCAATCATCGGTGCGGAAAGCGGAGGCCGGTAGGCCTTCGGCATTGAACAGGTTCGGCAATGCAGCATTTGAAAAAGCGAACCGTACCGCTACCGGTTCTTTGACCTTCTTTGCCGAAACGGTTACCATATTCCCCTTTATTATCGCCTTCGCTGGATAAAACACCCGGTCTTCTCCGGCAATTGTAAATTCTGTAAGTACCTTCCCTTTCTTTTCCAATCCGCCATTTGCGTGGTCGAAATGCACATTAATTTTATTTTTCTGGAGTTCCATACTTTTATATATCGGACCACTATAAACCGTTTCCTTTTTATCGTAGGTTTTTGCCAAGGCCCAAAGTGCCAATCTTCTACCCACTTCTTGCTTGTTGATGGGGTGTATATTTTCGAGATTTCCGATATCGTTGGTTACCGCCATACCTGTATTTGCCACCGTTTTTAAGGTATGTAATTGGGCATCGCGCACGAATGCCGCATCCACAGCTTCGGGGGCACCATAATTATAAGGGGCGATCTGCACAAAATAAAAGGGAAACTCCTTGCCCCAGACCTTTCGCCAAGAATCGATCAACAACGGGAACGAACGATAGTACGAAGGTACGTTCTGTCGATTCGATTCTCCTTGGTACCAAATACAACCCGCTATATTGAAATTCAGAATTGGGTGGATCATACTGTTGTAGGCCAGCCCGGGTTCCGTAGGCCACCATGCAACGGGTTCCAACTTTTCAGCTGCTTTCTTTAATTCTGTATCCTCTTCCAGAAGTTCTTTTTCCAACCAAGTTTCAACAGGGGTACCGCCCCAACTGGTATTGATAAGTCCGATAGGAATCGATAAATCTTTGTTGAGCTTACGTCCGAAAAAGTACGCGACCGAACTAAAGTTCTTCATGGTCTTGGAAGAACAGACAGCCCATTCTCCCGGGGTATCGTCTTGCGGAGTTGTTGCTATGTGCTTGGGTATCGTGAAAAATCGAATGTTCGGATGATCGGCATTGTCTATTTCCTGCTGTGCGTTTAAAAGTCCCATTTCAGGAGTCCACTCCATATTCGATTGCCCGGAACAGACCCATACTTCGCCGATCAAGATGTCTTTCAAAACGATTTCTTCATGCCCCGATATGGTCAGCTCATAGGGGCCTCCCCATTTGGGCGTCTTCAGGCTCACCGACCATTTGCCCTGATAAGCCTTTACGGTTACTTTTTGGTCGTTCCATGTACTGTGAACCGTAATTTCTTCGTCCGTAGCAGTGGTCCATCCCCAAACCGTAATATCAGATTCTTGTTGTAAGACCATATGATCGGAAAAAACCGAAGGCAGCCATAGTTTAGCAAAAACACTATGACATAAGAACAAGGTAACTAGGGATAAGATCAGTTTTTTCATCGGATTAATTTTCATTGATTTGTTCGTGAATATATTTTGCCCAAACTTTATAGCCTTCCGGTTTAAGGTGGATGCCATCTTCGGAATATAGATTTTCATTCAAGTTCCCTTCTGCATCTATATAAAATGCCGAAATCTCATGGTAGGATAGTTTGTCATCAAATGGCAACCCGCTGATTTTGTCATGAAGCGCATTATATTTTTTACGCTGTTTTGAATCGGGATTCGTACCTGTAGGCAAGGGACCGAACAATATAATGTTCGACTTGGAAAACTTCTTCTTGGCCGTATGTAAGACCAATTTGATTCCTTCAAAAATCTCTTCGGTATTTTCAAAAGAAAAGTTGTTTACCCCTATTGTCAAAACCACGGTTTTGGGTTCCGCTTTCTCATAATTACCATTTTGCAAACGCCACAACATATGTTGGGTACGATCACCTGAAATACCTGCGTTTACCCATTTCAGATCTTTAAAATATTTTGCGGTGGCCTCTTTCCCCGAATGCCCGGTGACGTGTGGTCTATTACCCCCAAAACTCTGGGTGATGGAATTGCCGATCAGCAACAGGTCGACATTTTCAGATGCCTTACAAATCGAATCAATGTCAGTGGCCTGGGTCCACCAATCTGAACCTTCGGTCCAACCCGCTGCCGAGCGGTACTCCGCTGAAGGGGAGGCAACTACTGCGAAATTCAATTTTTGTCCGGTAGCCCGAAGTATAAAATCAACTATCGGTTTTGGATTTTCAAGACTATGGGGATGGTGACCGTTATTCGGTTTAGCGATAGTTTCAAGCTGTCCGCCATGGGCCAGAATCGCTTTTTCAAAAGGAACGGTATTCTCGGCCATTGGCACTACTTTATCGGTTTCGCCACAGACATGCAACATCGGATACCCTCCTCGCGCAATAGATTTTGTTTTATGGATCGGGTTGCCCTGAAAGGTTTCGACTTCCGAATCGTTTTTTAAGCCATAAACTTTTTTAAAACGTTCCCAATTATCGGGACTTCCATTCCCCTTTTTCAGACCTCCGGGCCAACTTTTTCCATCGAGAACGGGGGCGTCCACATAAATACAGGCTACCTTATCAGAATTCTGTTCCGCCCAGTTGTAAATAATCAATCCGCCACGGCTCATTCCTTCAAGCGCTACTTTTTTTGAAAGGCCCGTTTTAGTCATCAGTCCGTAGAAATTATCCCATCGTTCGACAGCTTCTTGATTTCCATATAAATCAGTAACATCGCAATATGCAATATGAAAACCCCGCTCTAAAAGCGCGATATCGGTCTGTGGTTCATGGCCCCAAAAACGGGCGCGCCATACCCAAGGCATACCTTTTGCTATTTTTTTAGGACGGGCCAATTTACAATCGATACCCTTATATTTAAAATTGGTGAGTGTAAAACCGTAAAAATTTGCCTCCTCACCAACCACTATATCATTTTTATTCCCCAATTGGATATTAATATCGGTGCTATTTCCCAATACCGCTTCATACAACCGCTGCGCTATCAAAGAAGCGCCCAAACCCGAAGGATGAATTTTGTCGGGTAGCAAATCGGCCCGGTCTATGAACATTTGATGCAAATCGATGACTTCGGTTTTGGTACGATACGCCACTTTTTGAATGGAGGGTATAATCTCATCCCTGATAACAGGGTTCCAGATTTTTGTCGAATCCTTGGCAAAAGATGGTAGCGGTAAGAGCAATACGATTCTTGTCTGAGGATTTTTCGTCTTGAATTTTTGAATCAGTTTAGTATAATCATCTTGAAATCCATCCAAAAAAATTCGATTTTGGGCCTTACTATCATTGGTTCCCAACTTGATAAAAACAATATCGGGTGCATATCGCAGTGCTTTTAGATAAGCATCTGTTTGCCAATAAGGTTTATCGCCTTTTTGCAATAAAGTGGCTCCGCTTACACCAAAATTTTCCACTTCATAATCGGCTCCAAGCATATATTGCAATTGAACGGGATAGGCGTTTTTCTCGCGATTCGTAACGCGAGAACCATAGGTAATGCTATTACCAACGCAGGCAATCTTTACTTTTTTTGAAGTTTTGGAAGTAGTCTGACCAAAGCTCGCAAAAGCCGTCAAAATACAGATAAGGAAAATCGACAGACTGCTAAGGCGCTGTTTTGTTTTCATTGTTCAGTTTGCAATGATTCGCTTCAAATTTTCTGAATGATCGGCGCACAAAATGCCTTAACTACCTTCGTAGGCTTTGATGTTTTGTTTAGAGCTTCCCAAGCCCTCGATGCCCAGCTCTACTACATCACCGGGTTTTAGATATTTTGGTGGGTCGAAGCCCAATCCCACCCCTGAGGGCGTACCTGTAGAAATAATATCGCCCGGCAACAAGGTCATAAACTGGCTGATATAGCTGACCACCTGCTGTACATTGAAAATAAAGTCGTTGGTAGAACTGTCCTGTATTTTCTCGCCGTTGAGTTTAAGCCAAAGGTTCAGATTGTTTGGATCTTTGATTTCGTCCCCAGTCGCTATGAACGGGCCTATCGGGGCAAAGGTATCGCAGCCCTTTCCTTTGCACCACTGCCCTTCTTTCTCTATCTGGAAAGCACGTTCGCTATAGTCATTGTGTAGCACATAACCTGCAATATGGTCGAAAGCATCGGCCTCTGATACATAGGAAGCCTTCTTGCCGATAACAATAGCAAGTTCAACTTCCCAGTCGGTCTTTTCACTATTCTTTGGAATAATGACATCGTCGTTCGGGCCGACCATAGCCGAAGTCGATTTAAAGAATAATACCGGTTCCTTGGGTAGTGCCATACCACTTTCAGCAGCATGTTTGGCATAGTTGAGCCCGACACACACAATTTTGGAAGGTCGTACCAATGGTTGGCCCAAGCGGACGTCATCCGGGATGTTTTTACAGTACGATTCGTTATCGTTCAGCCAAGTTTTTAACCTTTCGATACCGTTGGTGCCAAAAAAAATTTCGTCAAAATCTTCACCGAAGGCCGATACGTCGATGCGCGAACCATCTTGCAGTTGAACCCCAGGTTTTTCCTTACCTACAATACCATATCGTATTAATTTCATGTGTTTACGTTTGTTTTGATTTTCTATCTGAACATATTTCTCAAAAGGCCAACAAGTAGCCCTAGCCCATAAAGTTAACCATAAACCTATTGATAAGCCAAAGTAGATTTTTGGATGCTCCGCAACCTAAATTTTATAACTACTTTTCTGAACTATAGTTTATCTTTTTGCCGAACAAGTATTTAACTTTGTGACTATCGGTATTGCTGTAATCCGCCAATAACAGGCCAAACATAAAATAGTACCACTAGAATTTTCCAATGGTTTACAAAATTTTTGATAACCTGATTTCCATCATAAAAAAAATGGTATCGCCTTTCTAGTTTTCCGCTTTAAAAAAACAAATGCTCCAATGAATTCAAAAGATAGTTTCGTTATTTCCAATTTGGGTACTGCATCGATAATTTCTCCACTTCTTCTTTCCAAAACAAAAGGGGATAATATTTTTAATTTCGTGGATGCGGATAACAAGGTTTTATCCGACCTTACCCAGCAGGGTTTTATCACCTGTCTTAGCGATAAGCAGCTTCCGGAATGTCTCGAAAAAGCTGGACCTCGGGAAAAGCTCTTTTTCGACCCTAAAAATACCACTGCGGCCATTGTCACGTGTGGAGGCCTATGCCCTGGAATTAATAATGTCATTCGCAGCTTGGTGATGGCGCTACATTATTTTTATGGAGTAAATCGAATTCTTGGAATTCGTTATGGATACGAGGGATTGACCTCTAAAAGCGAATATGAATTCATGCGACTTACACCGGATATCGTAAAGGACATTCATCTTTTCGGAGGCACCTTGATCGGTTCGTCACGCGGGACACAATCGGTTTCCGAAATGGTAAACACCCTCGAAAACAATAAAATCGACATCTTGTTTACCATAGGTGGCGACGGTACCTTGAAAGGGGCCAATGCTATTGGGGAAGAAATCGAAAAACGGAAGTTGAATATTTCAGTAGCCGGTATCCCCAAAACCATAGATAACGATATCGACCTCATCGATAAATCTTTTGGGTTCGAGACGGCCTTTGACGTTGCCAGCCCTATCGTACGCGACGCCCATAACGAGGCGACAGGAGCCCTGAACGGTATTTCAATCGTAAAACTGATGGGGCGCGACAGTGGTTTTATAGCCGCTTCTACAGCTGTGGCAATGCCCGTAGTTAATTTTGTACTTGTTCCCGAAATGGAATTCGCCCTCACGGGTGAAAACGGTTTCTTAGAAGCCCTAAAAGAACGCTTGCACCAAAAACAGCATGCAGTTATCGTGGTGGCCGAAGGTGCCGGCCAGCATCTTTTCGAAAAAGATGAGAGCATCACGGATGCCTCAGGAAATATCAAACATCAGGACATCGGCCTGCTTCTAAAGCAGCGGATAAAGGAATACTTCGACACTTTGAACATCAAAGTCACTATCAAATACATCGATCCCAGTTATATCATCAGAAGTGCTCCGGCCAACGCGAACGATAGTCTTTTCTGCAATAGGCTGGCCTATCAGGCAGTGCATGGAGCCATGGCAGGAAAAACAAAGTTCTTGGTCGGTCGGGTGCATAACCAAATGGTGTACCTACCGATTGCAAAAGTGGTCGGCCAACGTAAAAAAATCGATTTAGAAAGTGAGTTCTGGTTCGGAGTCTTACAGAGTACAGGGCAGCCGTTCAACTTGGGAACGGCCTAGGCCATTATTTCTATGGTATTTGGGGATGATACCATTTGAAATATGCATTTCGTTTCTTTTGTTATAAAGTTTCAATCCTAATTCGATGTATGCTATTTTACTAGGATTTTGATAGGGTCAACTTTGCTTTCATGTATTCCCAGTTCATCCGGGCGATATCGATTAGGCGGATGCCTTTCGGACATTCAATTTCGCAGGCACCTGTATTTGTGCAATTTCCAAAACCTTCGGCATCCATCTGTTCGACCATATTGGTGACCCGACTAGGTGCTTCTACCTTTCCCTGAGGCAACAATGCTAGTTGGGACACTTTGGCGGAAACAAAAAGCATCGCGGATGCATTCTTACAAGCAGCGACACAGGCCCCACAGCCGATGCAGGTAGCCGAATCGAAAGCAGCGTCCGCTACTGTTTTTTCGATGGGAATACTATTGGCATCCTGCGGATTTCCGGATGTGTTGACCGAGACATAGCCTCCGGCCTGTTGAATGCGGTCAAAGGCCGAACGGTCGACGACCAAATCTTTTATAATCGGGAAAGCCTTTGCGCGAAAGGGTTCTACATAAATAGTATCCCCATTCTTGAACCGGCGCATATGCAACTGACAGGTGGCGATGCCCCTGTCCGGGCCGTGCGGACGACCATTGATGAACAGCGAGCACATACCGCAGATACCCTCCCGACAATCATGGTCAAAGGCTATGGGTACCTCCCCATTCAAGATCAAATCGTAATTAAGCGTATCCAACATTTCCAGAAATGAGTCATCGGGATTGACGTCTTCGAGCCGATAGGTAATCAGATCACCTTTTGCTTCCCCGTTTTTTTGACGCCATATCTTTAGGGTCAGTTTCATTTTCTACTATTTATGATTAGCACGGAACTCATTTATAACTTCGTTGCTTGACCGCTATGGTCTCGTACTCTAGCTCTTCTTTATGTAATTGCCATGTTTCCCGTGCTCTCGATTCACGCACCTTATTTTCTTCAAGGTATTCCCAAGCGGCCACGTAGGCGAAGTTCTCGTCATCGCGCATTGCTTCTCCGTCGACAGTGCGGTGTTCTTCGCGGTAATGTGCGCCGCAAGATTCCTCCCGGTTAAAGGCATCTTTGGCGTATAGTTCGGCCAGTTCAAGAAAATCGGCCAGACGACCGGCTTTGGCCAGTTCTTCGTTGAATTCATTGGCCTCTCCTGGAACGATCACATCGTTCCAAAATTCCTCACGAAGTGATCGTATTTGTTCCATTGCGGTCTCCAGCCCTTTTTTATGACGATTTATTCCACAGTACTGCCACATGATGGCACCCAATTTTTTGTGGAAATAGTCAACGGGCCGCGTTCCCTTATTTCCCATAAAAGTGTCGATTCTTGCCCTGACCTGCTGTTCCGCTTTATCAAAATGTACGGTGTCAGTTGAGATTTTTCCCGACGCTATGTCCTCTGAAAGATAATCTCCGATGGTATAGGGCAAAATAAAATATCCGTCCGCCAGCCCTTGCATCAATGCCGAGGCACCAAGGCGATTGGCCCCATGGTCCGAAAAATTGGCCTCGCCGACGGCGAAGAGTCCGGGCACGGTCGTCATCAGATTGTAATCGACCCAAAGTCCGCCCATGGTATAATGTGTCGTGGGATAGATCATCATCGGCGTTTCGTAGGGGTCTTGGTCCATAATCTTCTGGTACATCTGGAAGAGGTTTCCATATTTCTGTCGCATCGCTTGCTTGCCCAACCGTTGTACGGTGGCCCCATTCGAATCATCTAAACCCTTAATTCGCGCCTTTTCTCTTCCCGCCCGTTGTATCGCGGAGGCAAAATCCAAAAAAACGGCCTGTCCGGTAACATTTACCCCGTATCCTGCATCACAACGCTCTTTGGCGGCCCGAGATGCGACATCACGGGGTACCAGATTACCAAAAGCCGGATATTGCCTTTCCAAATAATAGTCTCTTTCCGCTTCAGGAATCTGATTGGGCGATCGCTTATCGCCTGCCTGTTTGGGAACCCATACCCGCCCATCATTGCGTAATCCTTCACTCATTAGGGTTAACTTAGACTGATATGAACCCGATACGGGAATACAGGTAGGGTGAATCTGGGTATAGCAGGGATTAGCAAATAAAGCCCCGCGTTTATAGCAGCGCCAAGCAGCCGTAACGTTAGAGTTGCGAGCATTTGTTGAAAGATAGAAGACGTTGCTATAGCCTCCCGTACAGAGAAGTACCGCATCTCCCGCATAACGTTCGATCTCACCAGTGATGAGGTTGCGAATGATAATACCCCTCGCCTTGCCGTCTACCAATACTAGATCGAGCATCTCTCGACGAGGAAACATCTCAATTTTGCCTGCTGCAATTTGGCGCGACATGGCACTATATGCGCCGAGTAATAATTGCTGTCCCGTCTGTCCTTGAGCGTAAAAAGTACGGGATACCTGCGCCCCACCAAAAGAACGATTGGCAAGCAAACCACCATACTCCCTGGCAAAAGGTACACCCTGAGCGACGCACTGGTCGATAATTTGATTACTAATTTGAGCTAAACGATGA
>ENA-ORXU01002139-ORXU01002139.1-marine-metagenome-genome-assembly--contig:-NODE-2139-length-13995-cov-2.137232_pt1 | contig 13995 bp, 18 predicted proteins | sample MGYA00237869_ERZ511484 | MGnify/ENA metagenome assembly ERZ511484
GAGACTGTCGTCATGTCGTATATTCGCTGGCCTTCCAAAGAAATCCGTGATGCTGCCTGGGCAAAGGTAATGTCCAACCCGGATATGGAAAAGATGGAGATGCCGTTCGATGGCAGTCGTATGATCTTCGGCGGTTTTAGTCTGATTTTGGAGGCGTCGTAATGGCTGACGAACCCAAAGTCCGCACCTGCCTCGGCTTCAACGGAAATGGAGAGGAGGCCGCGCACTTTTATGTTTCGCTATTGCCTGATAGCTTTATAGAAACGAAGTCATATCCCAGCCCCGACGGGACGCCGTTGGCGATAGAATTTACGCTTGCTGGCGCGCCTTACATGGTTCTGAATGCTGGTCCAGAATTCGAGCACAGCATGGCAGCGTCGATCTCTGTTTTGACCGATGATCAGGCTGAAACCGACGATCTCTGGTCAAAACTGTTGGAAAACGGCGGAGTGGAAAGCCGCTGCGGGTGGCTGGTCGACCGGTTCGGTGTGTCGTGGCAGATTATCCCCAAAGCCCTGCCGCGCATGATGAATGCAGATGATAAGACCGCAGCCATGCGAGCTCGCGATGCGATGATGGAAATGGCGAAGATCGACATTGCCGAGCTGGAAACGGCATTTTCGAAAAATTGAACCGACAACAGGAATTCAACATGCGTGTGATGGTATTCGTAAAGGCCACCCAATCGAGCGAACGCGGAGAGATGCCACCGCCAGAACTGCTTGCGGCTATGGGAAGATACAATGACGAGCTTGTCGAGGCCGGCATCATGAACGACGGCGGCGGTCTGAAACCTACATCCGTGGCCAAGCGGGTTGCATTCGACGGTTCCAAGCGGACAGTTGTCGATGGTCCGTTCACCCAAACCAATGAGATCGTGTCCGGATATTGGATATGGCAAGTCAAGGATATGGATGAGGCCATAGCCTGGGCTAAGCGATGCCCGAACCCAATGCCCACACCCAGCGAGCTGGAAATTCGTCCCTTTTACGAAATGGAAGATTTCCAGGAACCCGCGTCATAAGTTCACACTACACTAAACGGGATAAATGATGGGGCACAAACGAGGCATTACGGACGATTTGATTGGAGAACTCACGGCGTCACCGGTGCCAACCGGCCAATCTGGCTGCGAGATTTTCAGGCTCGATGGTCCTGATGGTCTTGCACGAGCCTACCTGAAGCATGGCAGTGGCCCTCTTGCTGATGACGTTGCAGAGGAAATGACGCGACTGCGATGGTTGCGGCCGCGACTGGCAGTTCCAAGTATCATCCGGTTTGTCGCTACTGCCGATGAGTGTTGGCTCGTGACCAGTGTGATGAAAGGCGAAAGCGCGCGGGCACTCTTGGATGGACAACCTGATGATCGAAATCCGATCGTCGATGCGCTGGCAGCGTTTCTCCGCTGCATCCACGATCTACCGATTGATGAATGCCCGTTCGAGGCGCGTCTTGAACGCAAATTGAGTGAAGCCCGCGCACGGATTGACGCGGAGCTGGTAGACGTCGCAGATTTCGATCAAGAACATCAGGGTTGGTCGGCAGAAGATGTATGGAAGACAATCGAACGACTCCTGCCTTTTGAGCCTGACCTCGTTGTAACGCATGGCGATTTTTCGCTCGATAATGTGTTGTTGGAAAGTACGCGGAATACAGGCTGCATCGATGTAGGAGGTGTTGGATTGGCTGATCGCTATCGTGATCTTGCAATCTGCTGGAGCGACCTTGCTCACTACGGGCCTGAATCGCAGAAACGGTTTCTAACTGCGTATGGCGTAGGGCAAGGTGAACAGTCTAAGCTCAAGGCATATCAGCTTTTGAACGAGCTATTTTGAACGGCTGCCTTTGAGGTAGCACAGTGAAACCGGGAATGTCGTTGATTGGGTCGGTATCGGAATGGCAGCCTTTTGGTAATTTTGGACGAAAGCGGACTGACCGGAAACGGCCCAATTTCGGTCATTCGATTACGCTTGCGATCCATTCATCGATGTCATTCTCAGCCCAAGCCACAGAGTATACCCCAAGCTGAACCGGCTTCGGAAACTTCCCTTCGGCCATCCAGCGATAGATCGTCGAGCGACCAAGTCCCACGCGGTGCTGAACCTCCGGCAAGCGGATAAGCCGCGTGACCCGGCGGGTATCAGTCGCTTCCTTTTCAATCTCTTCACCCACGATGACATCCTTCAGCATCAGCGAAGACATCGCCGAGCAAGGCGTCCTTGCGTTCGAGTTCATCGATGTGATCGGAAAGAAGACGGGCGACACGGTGCGCCGTGCCCTTGGCCCAGCGGGGCTTCACGTCGTGCACCTGGTTGCCGAGAACACGTTCGAGCGCAAAAGGAAGCTCACCAGAGAAATCCTCAAAGAACAGCGCGAGGTCCGATTGCAGCCAGTCAATCGCGTGATCGCCGCCGCTGACTAGGAACAGCAGCAAGTGAGCATGCGGTGCGACTCCGCTCGCAGCCAAAATCCGTAGGGCTTCTCCAAGACTTGCCGAACGCTCGCCAAGAAGAACCCTTCGAAGGGCATCTCTATGGATCTGCGCATCGCGTGCGATGTCGCAGCGTGCGCGGCCGCTGGCTTCGACAGCGGCGAATAGCAGCCGGGCAAGATCGGCGCGAACCTGTTGTTCGGCAAAAAGCGCCATGTCAGTCATCGACGAATCCTTTCGCATAGTGGTGATCGACTTACCGGCTATCCCGAAAGGAAAGCTGTAGGAAAACAAAAAGAACAATTCGGGAACATAAAGGAAGACGCGAATCAGCTTCCTTCGGTGATTCGCGCAGATAGTGATCGCATCGGCGCGGATTCCGGCAGGCTTGGCGCTGATCCCGGCACAGTCGGCGCTACCAGGCAGTCCGTCTGCGCAAACACCGGCCCAATGCCTTCCCAATGTCGGTTTTTGCTTGGTTGATCGGACCGAAACGCATTTCCCGATTTCCTACAGGCCAGATCCGGAGAGAGGAAAGAACATACAGCGAACGCATCGCTGGCTGATGTTCAATCCTTTCGGAGTTTCCACCCATGACCACCAAGACTGCTCTTCCGGCCCAGCGCCCCATCCCAAGCCGCATCCCGGGCCGCGATTATATCCTCCCGGCCTGCGTTGCGCTGGCCTGTGCCGGCGCTGCCTTTGCCGGCGCAGACACCACCTTCGATCCCGCCCTTAACCAGTTCACCGACTTTCTCGAAGGCTCGGGCGGCAAAATCATCACCGTGCTCAGCCTTGCTGCGGGCCTGATCGGGCTTGCCTCGGGGCGCTTTTCGCTCGGCCAGATCGCCGTACCGGTGGGCGTTGGTATCGGCGTCGGCACCGGCGTGCCGATCGTCACCTCGGTCGTGACCGCGGTCATCTGACCCCGGACCCGGTCACAACAGGAGGGCGGCATCATGGCCGACAGGTACCTTGTTCCACGGCGGCTCGACGATCCGGAGCTTATCGGCTTCTGGACCATCGACGAGTTTGCAGGGATTCTCATTCCCTTCGCCTGGGGCATTCTCGCGCAGCACATTCTCATCGGTATCGGCCTGGCCGCCGGAACCTGGTTTGCCTTGCGGAAGGCAAAGGCTCGCGGTGCCGGTTCGGCACTGGTGCATGCTGCGTACTGGTACCTGCCCGGGAGTTTCCTGGGGCTGAAAGCCACGCCGCCCTCCCACTGCCGCCTACTGGCGGGCTGAGGGAGCAGGACCCATGCAAGCACAATTCGCACATGAACAGGCGCAGGGTTTCCTGCGGCAGCGCAACCGCTTCGCCGTGCTGGCAGGCGTTCTGGGTCTGACCACGCTGGTCAGCCTCGGCGCTGCCACCATACGCGACGAGAAGGTCGTGCTGGTGCCGATCACTGCCGAGCGGATCACCGTCTCAAGCGGCGGGGTCGACGCGCCCTATCTCGAGCTTGTCACCCGCGACACGGCGCTGATGCTCCTAAACCGGGCACCAGAAAGCCTCGACTACTGGATGGCCAACATCCTGAAGCTTGCTGATCCCGCAGCGCACGGCGCGCTCAAGGCAGAGCTGGTGCAGATCGTCGAGGAGCAACGCGGCTCGGACATCTCCCAGGCTTTCGTGATCGCCGAAATACACGTCGATCCTAAGGCCCTGACGTCGACCGTCACCGGTACGCTCAAGACCTTTGTCGGCGCGCAGGTGATCGCGAGCCAGCGCCGCGCATTCCGTTTCCGCTGGTCGAAGCGGGGCCTCAGCCTCGCGCTGGCCGGCTTCGAGCAACTTCCCACTGACAAAGAGGACATCGGCCAATGAGCCTTTTCTCATCCCCACTTGCTGCCGCACTCGCGGGAACGGGTCTTGCCTGGTTCGCGATCGGCGCCACAAGACGCCCCGATCCCGGCCTCAAGCTCACCGGGCTTGCCGTGCTTGCCTTTGCGTTTGCGCCGGTCCCCGCGCTTGCCGACCAGTTCGTCGAGGCTGCCGACAACGCGACGATCGATTGCGAGCTGGCGCGCGGCGAACTCACCCGGATCGCGCTTATCGATGACGGCTTTGCCAATGTCTCGAAGATCGCGAGCGGCTTTCCCTACAACGACTTTCAGGTGACGCACGAGCCGGTACGCGGGGACATCTATATCTCCGTGCCTCCGCAATTCGCGGCGGCGCGCGTCAGCTTCTTTGCCACCAGTAAAGCGGGCTACGTTTACAAGTTCGCCTGCCGCCTGGGCGGCGAGGAAGCGACCCAGCTCTTCATCACCAACCCCGCGCTTGCGAAGAGCGAAGCCGCAGAATGGGAGACCGAAACCGGCCCGGAAGACACCGCGATCCACTTGATCGAGGCGATGGCAAGTGATGCCGTCCTGCCCGGCTTTACCGCGCGCGCCGAGCTGTCTCCTCCGCGCCGCACCGGCGGGATCGAAGTCCAGCTTGTTGCTGAATACCAGGGCGACGCGCTTACCGGGCAGCGTTTCCTTATCCGCAACCTCGGCCAGGAAAGCCTTGCGCTCGCCGCCGAGCGCGAAGCGCCCGCAGGCGCGCTCGCTTTTGCCTATGGCCGCGACGCACTCGCTCCCGGCGAAGCGACCAGCGCTTTCCTTGTCTTTGCAAAGGGAGGGCTCGACTGATGGCCCAGGCACCAACACAACCGCAGAAGACCGAAACAAAGCCCATGCCGGGGTCTCCGCAAGCCCGCGAGAGCGGGCGGCGTAACCTCAACTCCCAGATCGCGCAGCGCCAGAAGCTGCTGCTCGCCGGGATCGGGGCCATCGCGCTCATCGGCGGCGGCATGTTCATCTTCAGCGGCGATGGCGACGACGCCGGAGTGGATGCAAACGGCGCGGCAACGATCGACACCGGCGGTCTAGTCAATCGCAACCTCTCACAGCGCGAGTTTGTCGCAAGCTACGGCAACCGCCTCGACGCGCAAGGCCGCGCGATCAAGGACCTGGAACAAGCCCAGCTGCCGAGCGCGCAAGTCGAAGAGGAGCTCGAAGCGCTGCGCAGCGAGAATGCGCAGATGCGCTCAGACGGCCAGGCGGCGATCGACGCAATTTCTTCCGAAAACGCCGCACTGCGCTCGCAGCTAAGCGACCCGGCAAGAGTTTCTTCAGAGCCCATGCCCGTAGCTCCGCCACCCGCCTATGGGCCCGGCGTCGGAACTGGCGCAGCAATCCAGTCGCCGCAAGCCGGATCAGATGGACCGGGCGGACAGCTCAGCCTGATGAGTTTCGGTGCCGAGACGGGCAAGGACAGCAAGCCGCGAGGGGCAGAGACAGCGCCTGCATTGCTGCTCGAAGCAAGCCGCGAGTACTTGCCGCCCAACAGCTATGCGCCTGCAACGGTCATTGTCGGGGTCGACGCATCGACGGGCGTTGCCAGCCAGAGTGATCCGCTGCCCGTGGTCCTCAGGATCACCGGCCCGGCCCGCTCGGTCATGCGCGGCAACAAACTGCTTACCACCGACATCACCGGCTGCCTCGTCAACGGCGCAGCGCGCGGCGATCTCTCGGCCGAGAAAGTCTACGTCAAGCTGGTGCGCATGACCTGCGCGCAGCCCGGCGGGCGTTTCGCGGTCAGCGAGGTCAAAGGGTTCATCTCCTTTGCCGGCAAGTCCGGGGTGCGCGGCCGCGTTGTCAGCCGTGAAGGCAGCCTTGTCAGCCAGGCGCTGCTCGCAGGGATTATCGGAGGCTTCGGACGCGGATTTTCCGCCAACGCCAACGGCATCTTCACCGGACAAGTGGGCAGCGACGGCCAGCGCGAAGCGCTCTCGCCAACCGACATTCTTGCCGGCGGCCTCGGCCAGGGTGCTGGCGAAGCCGCCGACACGGTCAGCCGCTACCTCATTGAACGCGCAGAACAATATCAACCAGTCGTCGAGATGCCGACCGGCATCGAGGTCGAGATCGTCTTTCTCGACGGCGTCCATGTCAGGAGCTCTTCCAAATGAACTACAATGACCACCGGCCGGGCCTGAAGACCCGTGCTGCTCACTTAGCCCTTGCCTGCTCAGGTGCCGCTGCCGTGCTCACACTCGGTGTCTCGGCTGTCACGGCCATGCCCGCATCGGCTTCCGCGCTGGCAAGCGATGTCGCGCAGGCGCTGAAGTTGCGGCTGCCCAAGACCCCAATCGATGCGATCAGCTGCGACAAGCTCGGACCATGGTGCGAAGTCGTTTCGGGCGACACGCTGTTCTACATCGATGAGACCGCGCGCTACCTGTTCGTCGGCCGGCTCTACGACATGGAAGAGCGGCGCGACGTGACCGCAGCTCGGCTTCTCGAACTTAATCCCGACCTGCTTGCCGCCGGTGCTCCGCGCGCCGGGGGCGAGACGCAACCGGGCGGCGACAAACCTCCGGCCCAGACGGCCGCGGCTAACGTCGATCTCTCCACCCTTCCGGCAGCCGGTGCGATCCACTGGGGCAATCCCAAGGGCGAAAAGCTCGTGGTCTTCTCGGACTTTCAATGCGGCTACTGCCAGCGCCTGGCAGGCGAACTCGCCAAGGCCAAGGTCCATGTCGAAGAGCGACCGATTTCGATCTTCGGCGCAGCAAGCCGTCAGGTTTCCGAAGCCGTGCTGTGCGCGAAGGATCCGGTAAAGGCTCTCCATGCTGCCTATGCCGGGCAGGCGCCAGCAACCGGCAAGACCTGTAAGCAAGCCAAGGCGCTCGATGCCAACGAGGCCTTTGCCAAGGCCAACGGTTTTACCGGGACGCCGGTGATCGTGCGCGCCCGCGATGGGGCAGTGCTCCATGGCTACCGCGATGCCGCGACCATCCGCAGCTTCGTCTCACGCGCGAAAGGAAGCGCGCAATGAGCCGGCTCGCGATCCAGCGCGCCCTCCTGCTGGCTGCGCCGCTCGTCTTGGCGAGCGGATGCACCAGCCTCGGGAGCAATGTGAAAGGCAGTTTTGCCTGCCGCGCTCCCGATGGAACCTGCGCGCCCACCTCCGCCATCGATGCCGGGGCAACCGGCATCGACCGGACCGAAGCCGGGTACGCACATCGCCCCCTGCCGACGACTGGCGAAGCGGTTCGCCGCCTGCAGGTCGTCCTCGCAGCCTACCGCGATGAAGCGGGCCGCGAGCACGAAGCGCGGGTCGTGCACCTCACTTTGCCTGAGCCTGCGCGAACAGGCTGGCGCGCACCGCAAGGACGCCGGGACGTTCTTCGCTCGCTGGGCGCAAGCATCGCTGCAACCCGCGAGGGCAACCCCGCACCTGATTCACGCCCGACAGAGCACCACACGAACCAAATATTGCCGGAACAGCTGTTTATCCCCTCGCAGCCCGTTCCGGCGATGCCCGGCGCAGACGCGCCGGAACCCGGGGGACCTGGCTCGTTTTCCCCTCCCCGCGAGCCGGTCCCCCACCCTGATATGGACAAAGGAGAAAGCCAGTGACGCTATCCTTAGCCGCAGCGCGCGACGCGCTATCGCGCAGGCTTTTTGCCGATACGGCGCGACCCGAAAGAGATCGCGCGCATTTCGGGCTCGATATGCTCTCGGACTGGCTCCCTTACCGGGTCTATGACGAGGGCGCGAAGCTCTACCGCAATGCGCGCTCGAAAGGCTTCGTCCTCGAAGTCACCCCGCTGATCGGAGCTGACGAACAGACCGGCGAGATCCTCGGGCAGTTCTTCTCCGAAGGGCTGCCGCAGGGTGCCTGCCTTCAGGTTCTGAACTTTGCTTCCCCGCGGATCGGCAATGTCGTCGCCCCCTGGTTCGCCCCGCGCTACGAGCAGGGCGGGATCTACGAGGCCATCGCCAGGGCGCGGACAAAGCGCCTGTATGATCTCGTCTGGAATTCGGGCTCGGCGCATGCGCCCTTCCATGCCCGCAATGTCCGGGTGATCGTCTCGCTCGGCGTGCCGGTTCCCGGCAGCGTGACCGATGCCGAGCTGTCCGAATGCCGCGAAGGCCTGATGGGCATGCTCCATTCGCTCGGGCTGCAGGCACAGGAACTGCGCCCGAACGGGCTGCTGGCGCTGATCGATGAGCTGACCTCGCCGACCACCGCGCATGAGCCGGATGTCCATGCGTGGAACCCGCACGATACACTCCAGGACCAGGCGATCCGGCGTGATATCGAGCTCGAAATCGAGGATGATCGCATGATCCTGCGAACCGAACGGTTCCGCGAGACCGGGCGCGACGCGCACGGTCATCCCGAAGTTGGCGAATGCTATCCCGACCATTTCGACATGCGCCATTATGCCGTGCGCTCGACCCCTGAACGCTGGGCGCCCTGGGAATGCGCGCGGCTCATCGGCGACATGTTTGCCGACAAGCTGCGTTTTCCCTGTCCCACCGCGACCATGCTGTGCCTGGTCTATCCCGACCAGGAAGCCGCCTCGGCGCGGGCCGGCTTCAAATTCATGCGCACGACCAGCCTCAGCCAGACCAAGAGCGCGAGCTTCCTCCCCAGGCTTGCCGAGCAGTCGGCCGAGTGGCGCCATGTCCAAGCCGAGCTCCAGGCGGGCAAAAAACTCGTGAAACTGTTCTACGGCCTCACCAGCATTTCGCCGCTCGGCCAGGGCGATGCGCATGAGCGTGTGATTAAGGCGATCTACAAGGCGGCAGGCTGGGATCTCGCCGACGAGCGTTTTCTCCAGCTCCAGGGCCTTGTCGCAGCATTTCCCCTGAGCCTTGCCGACGGGCTTGCCGACGACATGGCGCGTCTCAAGCGCCTCAAGACCATGCTCTCGACCACGGCGGCGCATATCGCCCCGATGCAGGGCGAGTATCTGGGCGGGGCGATCCCGCACTTGCTGCTCGTTGGCAGGCGCGGCCAGCCCTTCTGGTGGTCGCCCTTCGAGAACGACGCGGGCAACCACAATATCGCGATCTGCGGCAAATCAGGCTCGGGTAAATCCGTGCTGCTGCAGGAACTCTGCGCTGCCCTTCGCGGCGCCGGCGCCAAAGTCGTTGTGATCGATGACGGGCGCAGCTTCGAGCATTCGGTGAAGCTGCAGGGCGGCCGCTTCGTCGAGTTCACGCTCGCGTCGGGCTTTTCGCTCAATCCCTTCTCGATGGTCGACGATGTCCGCGCTCACGAGGATGAGGATTACCGGCTCGACTGTTTCGCGATGATCAAGGCCATGGTCGGCCAGATGGCCCGGCCCAGCTCCGCGCCAAGCGATACCGAGCGCGGCCTTATCGACCAGGCCGTGACCGCAACCTGGGAAGCGCTTGGCAGCGGCGCGTCGGTCGATGATGTCGCGCATGCGCTGCAAGGCTCGGAAAGCGAAGCCGGGCGCGATCTTGCGACCGCGATCGCGCCGTTCTGCCGGGGCGGAAGCTACGGCGGGTTCTTCTCCGGCAAGGCCAGCTTAGCGCTCGATGATGATTTCACCGTCTTCGAGATGAGCGACCTTGCAAGCCGCGAGGAACTGCGAAGCGTGGTTCTCTCGGCAATCATGTTCATGACCGGACAGGCCATGACGCGCAGTTCGCGTAGCACGAAGAAGCTGCTGCTGATCGACGAGGCCTGGGCGATGCTCAAGGGCGGATCGATGGGCGAGTTCGTTGAGACCTATGCCCGCACCGCGCGCAAATATGGCGGCGCGCTCGCGACTGCGACCCAATCGCTCAACGACTACTACAAGTCCGATGGCGCGCGCGCAGCGCTCGAGAACAGCGACTGGATGCTGGTGCTCCAGCAGAAGGCCGAGACGATTGCGGATTTCCGCAGCCAAGCACGGCTCGACATGGACGACCGGACCGAGACGCTGATCCGCAGCCTTAAGCGCTCGGGCACCGAGTACAGCGAGATCTTTATCAAGGGACCCGAGACCGAAGCGGTCGGACGCCTCGTGCTCGATCCGTTTTCGGCGACGATCTATTCCTCCGATCCCGACACCTATGCCGCGATCCAGGAATGCGAGCGGCGCGGGCACAGCCTCGCCGATGCGATCCGGATCGTTGCGGGAGACGCGCAATGATGAGCTCGCATCTTGCCGACAGGATCGAACCGGCAAATCTCAAAGCATTCCTGCCCTTCTTGCAGGGAACGTGTTTCATCCTGATCGAGACGACGCGCTTCGCCGCGACCTCGCTTCTCATCGCGCTTGGCCTGCCGCTCGCGCTGTTCCTGTTTGTCGCAGGCTGGGATTTGCACGCGCTTTTCACCCAGCTCGGCAATCTCTCCGACCGCTATCTCGAGGCGGACGGGCTGCGCCGCAGCCTGTTCAGCCAGGACCTCAAGATCTGCTTCCTGATCACAGCTGGCGCGGTGACGCTGTTTCGCATGCCGCGCTTCCTCCAGCGGCTCGCGGCCGATCTCGATACCGATCCCAACAAGGAGCCGAGCCGTGGCTGACACCAATCGATTACAATCATTTAATCAACCTCTGCTGCTGAAGATTGCCGCCGTACTGGCCATCGCTGCCGCGCTGCTCTGGGCGGCCTGGGTAAGCCGCGAACTGACCGAGCCCCGCCAGGAAATCGTCACGGTCCGGCTTGCCGAGACCATTGCCGCTTTTGTCGATGCCGAAGCGCGCGAAACCCGCGATCCCGAGACAAGCCAGGCGCGCGTGCTCGCCTTCCTCAAGGCCTCCGAACGCGCCGTTACAGATATGGGAACAGATGGCCACGTGGTGCTGGTCGGCGAAGCGGTGCTTGCAGGCAGCGCGCCCGACGCGACCGATGAACTCCGCACGCGGATCGCCAGCCAGCTTGAACAAGGAGAAGCGCCATGAAAAGCTTTTCCAAGCGCATCATCCAGACACTCAAACGCCCGATTGTCCTCACTGCGCTCGTCCTGCTGCCCTTGGGATGGAGCGCCGTCGATGCGTTCGCAAAAGATCACGCCTTCCTGATCAATGCCAGCCCGAGCCTGCCCAACTGGGCCTTCTGGCTCGACAAGCATGCGCGCATCGAGCGCGGCAGCCTGATCTTCTTTGAACCGCCGGCAAGCAAACTTGTCGAAGCCCATTTCGGGAAAGGCGCCCAGCTCTTCGGCAAGCGGGTTCTGGGCGTGCCGGGCGATGTCGTGAGCCACCGCGGCCACGCGGTTTTGATCAACGGCCGCAAGGTCGCTCAGCGCCTCGCGGTAACCAGCCTTGGGATTACCCTTCACAAAGGCCCCGAAGGTTCGATCCCCGAAGGCTGTTTCTACACCGGGACCGATCATCGGCGCGGGCTCGACAGCCGCTATGCCGAGATCGGTTTCATCTGCCGCGGCCAGATCCTCGGCAGCGGGAGGGCAATCCTGTGAGAAAGCTCCTGGCCCCATCGATCCTGCTTGCAGCCCTGCTTTGCCCGGCGCAGGCACTCGCCCGAGACTATGGCCAGCGCGGCACGGTCTTTCCGGTGATCGAACGCGACCTGCTCGAACAGATTCATTCCCGCCTCATGCAGATGGAACAATCGGGAGAGACTGCGCGTCTCAACGGGGAGCTGAAGCGCCGCACGATCGCCCGGGTGAACCGGCCGGATCCGGTCAACGGAGTTGTCCGGACCAGCGAAGCGCGGCGCTGGCAATTCGATCCGACGATTACGCTCGCCGCCGATATCAGGGGGGCGAAAGGCGAGCTGATCCATGCTGCAGGCACAAGGGTCAATCCGCTCGACAGCGTCCAATTGCGCGGCGATCTCCTGTTTCTCGACGGCGACGATCCCGACCAGCTTGCCTGGGCGCTGACGCAGGATACCAATGCCAAGCTGATCCTGGTGAGAGGGGCGCCGCTCGAACTCATGAAAGCCCGCCAGCGCCGCTTCTATTTCGACCAGGGCGGCAAGCTCACGGCGCGGTTTGGGATCAGGTCCGTGCCGGCGCGCGTGCGTCAGGACGACCGGCTGCTCGAAATCAGCGAAATCGCATTGCCGCCCAGAAGGAGAACGGTGCGATGAAACTCTTTCGCAAACTCGCTCTTATGCTGGTTGCCGTACTCGGCCTTGCGACCGCGACGCCCGCCATGGCCGATGCAGGCCCCGGCAAATGCACCGGCAGCTTCGTCAACCCGATCACCGACATCTGCTGGTCGTGCCTGTTCCCTATCTCGATCGGCGGGCTGGATATCTGGCCCTCGAACCGTCCCGATCCCGACAATCCCGACCTGCCCGTGTGCCTGTGCGGTATCAGGCCCGGGATCGCGATGGGCTTCTGGGAGCCGGTCCGGCTTGCCGATGTCAGCATGAAGCCTTGGTGCTTCGTCAACCTTGGCGGCACGAAACTCGATCCCGGCTTCGATATCGGCTTTCGCTCGATCTCGGGTCCGTCGGCAGTCGGCGGTGCAAGCCAGTATTATTCGAGCTGGCACGTCCACTGGTACGCTTATCCGCTGATTTACTGGATGGAGATCGTTGCCGATTTCCTGTGCCTCGAAGCAGGTTCGATCGACATTCTCTACATCTCCGAGATCGATCCGCTGTGGCAGGACAGCGAACTCACCGCGATTATCAACCCCGAGGCCGTGCTCTTCGCCAACCCACTGGCGCTCGCCGCCTGTGCCGCCGATTGCGCAGCCTCGACCGCGAATCTGCCGATCGACGAGATGTTCTGGTGCGCGGGCTGCCAGGGTTCGATGTACCCAATGAACGGCAATGTCTCGGCGTCGATCGGGCATGTTCAGGCCTCGCGGCTCGTGCTTTCGCGTTTCGCCTACAAGCTTCACCGCGAGCTCGTCTCCTGGGGAACGATGGGCTCCAAGGGCCTGTGCGGAAAATATCTGATGCCGGTCATGCGCAAGCAGCAATACCGCTTCCAGGCCACCAACCCCAATCCGGCGACGAGCGGACGCTACGCCTGCCCGCCGATCGGCACATCCACCACGCTTCAGGAACCCGGACAGGTCATCCCCGCCATCGGCGAGGACATGGGATACCTCGTCTGGCGCAAACGGAATTGCTGCGCACTATGAACAAGCATCTGATCCTTATCCCGATTGGGCTCACCCTTTCGCTGGGCGGCCTGGCGCTGGCCCAGAGCGATCCCGACGGCATCGACCTCGACAAGATCCGCGAGCGTGCAGCCCAGCATACCGAAGAGGCGCAAGCGCTCGCGACCAATGTCCGCGAACGTGCCGAAGCCCTGACCGAGGATGCGCAAGGCGTCCAGGTCCAGGCGCAGGCCAACCGCGCGTCCTATGCGGACAGCATCGAAGTCACCGAGACGGACGCCGTCCTCGACTTCGACGCGATGATCGCGGGCCAGGCGGCAGCCGAGAAGGCATCGCTGGGGGCAAGCCCCCGCTTTATCGCCTTTGCCAGCCTGTCGATGCCGCCAGCGGCATTGAAGGCGCTTGTCCTTGACATGACGCGGGCCGGCGGCGTCACCGTGCTGCGCGGTTTTCCGCAAGGGAACAGCGAAGCGTTCAAGAAGCGGCTCGCTGCAATCTGGAGCGACAGCAATGAGGCCGGATCGCTCGGCATCGATCCCCGACTGTTTCGCGCCTTCCAGATCGAAGCCGCGCCGAGCTTCGTCATGCTCAGCACCGACTTCGCGCCGTGCGACGGGTTCGACTGCACCAGCAACGTGCCGCCGCACGACCGCATCGCGGGCAATATCAGCGTTGGAGAGGTCCTCGAGACTTTCGCCTCGGGCCAGGG
>ENA-ORXU01002141-ORXU01002141.1-marine-metagenome-genome-assembly--contig:-NODE-2141-length-13988-cov-7.257422_pt1 | contig 13988 bp, 12 predicted proteins | sample MGYA00237869_ERZ511484 | MGnify/ENA metagenome assembly ERZ511484
ATCCTACATCCATGTAGGAACCTTATCAATAACGACGCTTATAAGCCTTTAAAAATCGCTCTTGGGAGCTCATTAGAACACTGATAACTTCACAAAATAAATGAAACATAGCTTGCTATGCTTAAATTATTTCGTTTGTTCTAAATTGTCTAATGCAGCTCTAAGTGAGTAATTCATTATTTCAATTGGTATAATTTAGTTTTTTTTAAGTATTCATCGCGGCTGGGTTTATTGTACCTAATTTCTTCTTTTTTGAGTTGTATAGTGGTAGGCATAATTTTAATTTATATTGAATGTGGTGCGATATTTTAAGGTGACTTTTTTGAATTTGGCGTGATGAAGTTTTAAAAAAGTATAGCGTTTAAACTTGAGATTAAATTTATAGTAGAGACTATTTTACTAACCTCTACTATAATTAAATTCACATACAATTAAATTAGCTGTAATAAGCTTCAACTTTACCCTTAAGGGTGATTAAAAGTGGTTGCCCTCTACGATCTAACGCCTTAGGTGATGGTACTTTTATCCAACCTTCACTAATGCAATACTCTTCAACATTATTGTGCTCTTTGCCATTCAACCTAATACCAATGTTATGTTCAAAAACGTCTGCATTGTGATGTGGGCTTCGGGCATTAACTGATAGGCGATCGGGTAAAGTGGGCTGCGATGTTGTATCGTTCATCTTAGTAACCTAAAGTAAATAAAAAAGTGCGCTATTGTAGACAATATCAAGCGAACGCTCAACAATATAAATATCGTTTTACAAGGCTATTTAAAAATTAGCGTTAATTCACGTGATATTTTTCAACATTAGTTTTTATTAATATGCGTAGTAAGTGTAAGTGATAGGGAATTAGTTGGGTAAAGTTACATATTTAGTTTATCTGTGGATTATAGATGGCTAGATAACTATACTGGCACCGTATGGCTTTCTGCTTATTACCTAGTACGTTTTTGATTATTGAAATATCATTTGATGGTTGTGTTATTGCTCCTCAATAAAGTCAGGATTACGTTACTATGATAGATCTGTCAGATCATTAGTGCAGACAATGACAGCATAAAAGTTAACTTATTTATTTTTATATACTAAACGAGAGAAACGAGAGAGTACTCATGAAAACTGAAACAAAAGTGGTGTCAGCAGGGCGCGCTTCAAAGTGGACTAATGGTGTGGTAAATCCATCAGTTCAACGTGCATCAACGGTAGTTTTTGAATCTGTTAAACAAATGAATGCAGCGGCAACACAAAAAACAAACCAAGTACTATTTTATGGTCGAAGAGGCACAACAACATCGTTTGCCTTTAGCGATGCTATGGTTGAGCTTGAGGGTGGAGCCGGTTGTGCGTTGTATCCTTCTGGCACCGCGGCTATTACCAATGCGATAATTTCTGTTGTAAAAACAGGTGATCACATTTTAATGGTTGATAATGTTTACGAGCCGACACGTGATTATTGCGAAAAAATTCTGGCTAAATTGGGCATTACTACAACTTATTACGACCCACTTATTGGCGTTGGTATCGATGCACTCATTCAAGATAATACCAGCTTAATATTTTTAGAATCGCCCGGTTCAATCACCATGGAAATACAAGACGTTTCCGGTATTTCAAAGGTAGCCCATAAACATGGCTGTATCGTTATGATTGATAATACGTGGGGCGCAGCGGTAAATTTTCAACCGTTTGATCACGGAGTAGATATTTCAGTACAAGCGGCAACAAAATATATAGTAGGACATTCAGACGTTATGTTAGGTACAGCAACAGCCGTTGAGAATTACTGGCCGTTGGTGCGTGAAAATAGCTACATTATGGGACAATGTACCTCCCCTGATGATTTATATTTAGCTCTGCGTGGTATTCGTACATTAAATGTTAGGCTAAAACAACACCAAGTTAGTGCTTTAAAAATTGCACAGTGGTTAGCTACAAGACCAGAAGTTGAAACTGTATTACACCCAGCTTTACCGACATGCCCGGGGCATGAATTTTTTGAACGTGATTTTAATGGTTCCAATGGACTATTTTCATTTGTGTTAAATAAAGGTTCTCAAGCAGCGATTACTGCTTTGCTTGACGGTATGGAATATTTTAAAATGGGTTATTCATGGGGAGGATTTGAAAGCTTGATTTTAGCTATATCAAATGTACAAAGCATGCGTACTGTAACAAAATGGCGGTATGAATTTCCATTAATTAGGCTTCATGTGGGCTTAGAAAATGTAGACGATTTAATTGAAGATTTAAACAAAGGTTTTGAGCGGTTTAATGCTAAGTTGGTTGAGTAGCTTAATAGCAATTGAGTTGAAGTTTGTATTATTGATATTTGATAAGCGTAAAGCGCGTTAAATTTATACATAATTTAAAAAGCACATAAATTGTGCTTTTTTTAAATTTAAGAGATTATCTTTATCAAATTAGGTCATTTATTGAGATCGAATTAAAATGATCAATTCATTAATTCAATTGGTATTACGTTACTCTCTATAGTTGTTAGCGCTCAAACCTCTTATAGTTGAAATTAACAAGCGCTAGCCGTTGATTATATAAACATTGATCGTCAATTTTTTAAATTAATCTAAAAAATCCTTAACAATTTTATTAAATGTTAAGGTTTTTTCTGCGTGTAACCAATGCCCAGCATCTTGAATTATTTTAGCTTTACTCTTAGGGAAAAGTGCTAAAATTTTGGGGCGATGCTTAGCAACAATATAGTCTGACTGCCCGCCTTTAATAAAAAGGGTTTCACCATTAAAACTATGAGTATTATGCAAACCTAACATAATATCCTTATAGGCATTGTTTATATAATCAAGATTACATTTAAAGGTTAATTTCTTATTAGAGGTAGAAAGGTTTTTTAATAAAAACTGGCGTACGCCAATATCTTTCACATAATGTGATAATTGAATATCGGCAGCTTTTCTGTTTTCAGTTACTGATAAATCAATTGACTGTAAACCTTTAATAATATCGCTGTGATGAGCAGGGTATTGAACAGGCGCTATATCAGCTACAATCAATTTATTTACTTTTTCAGAATATGAAAGTGCACATTGCATTGCAATTTTGCCTCCCATTGAATGCCCTAATAAATGCGCGTTGTTTATACGTAAATGTTCCATAATATTAATAATGTCTTGCGCCATTTCAGGATAAGTCATTGAGTTTTTATGAAATGAATTTCCATGATTTCTTACATCTACACTTGTAACGGTATAATCGTTAGCAAGAACATTTGATACCATATTCAAATTATTTAAACTTCCAAACAATCCATGTATTAAAATAATATTAGGCCCAGAACCTTGCTGGTTATGATGAAGTAGTTGCATTGTTATCACTTATATTTAATGATTAAATTGAACAGTAAAAACTTAAATTGAACTTAACTTACCAGGCTAGGTATTTAGTTAATTATAGATTTACGTATTAGGCTGATAATTTTCTATAGGTAATGTTTATACCGGTTACAAATAAATATGCTCGAACACTTTTTAACTCCACTGAAAACAGCATCTTGAATGATAGCCGATATGGATGTTTCAACATCTCTGATTGCTTATTAAACCACTTTTTTTTAAGAAGAAACAAGCAGAGATATTTAAATGATTGTAGAGAGTTTTAATGAAGATAAGTATAATAACTTGAATTTTGGATAAGCGATATTACACAATAACGCTACTTTAAACGTGCTCGGCGTTACTTTTATTATCAATAACCCGTTATTGATAATAAAAGTTGAGTATATAGAGGTGCCTTGATAACGAATAAACTATTATCATTGTGATGTGCACTGAAATATTATTTAAATTTCATTGACTTAAAATTCATTATCCAGAACTCAGGTTATAATAATCTAGCGTTTGCAAAATTTAAGACCCAAAGCATTAAGGTAATTAATGAAAAACATCGAAATAGAAGAAGATCTTTATCAATATATCGCATCTCAAACTCAATTTATTGGCGAAAGTGCTACCTCGATATTGTGTAGGTTGTTACTTGATGATAATTCAGAAAAAAATATAAAAAAAACGTTAGAAAAAGCTGCTGTTGAAGATCACAGTTATGCTCTAAAAAAAGATAACAAAAGAGAAAATATCAAAGCTTTAGAAAATGAACATATAAAAGTTGAATCTTTTCCCACCCCAATAGCTCAAAGTAACCCAGAAAAAAAATCAGTAGATGAATTATTTACTAATAATCAAACCCAAACCAATGAGTCAGTATTTAATTACCTAAACAAAGAAGAACTGGCAATGCAAAGGGGCGCAGTAGGGCGATTTTTGCTTATACTAAGTGCGCTTCATCGTGTGCATACAGATAAGTTTTCAGTTGTATATGATATAAGAGGTAGAGATAGATTATATTTTTCTGATAATCTAAATGAACTCACTGAAAGCGGTAGTAGCACTAAGCCTTTTAAAATACCTGAAAGCCCTTATTGGGTTGTTACTAATTCAAATACCACACGTAAAAAAATGATTTTAACAAAAGTGGCTATTGCGTTAGGTTACAGTGAAAGCAAAGCCGAAAATATTAGAGAATTATTATAATAAATAACCTTTTATCATTAATTAACCGTTAGTTTACTTATTTAGAGGATAATACATGTCAGTTCACCCTTATGCAGGAAAGCCGGCTCGTCCAGAAGATCGTATTAATATAGGTCGGTTAGTCAGCGATTATTTTTTACAAAAACCAGATGTAAGTATTGTTGAACAAAAAGTAACTTTTGGTACATCCGGCCACCGTGGTAATGCTAGTTTATTAAGCTTTAACGAATACCATATTATTGCCATTTGCCAAGCTGTTGCTGAATATAGAACTGCTCAAGGTTTTAAAGGTCCTCTATTTTTAGGTAAAGACACGCACGCGCTTTCAGAGCCTGCTTTTGCTACAGCAATTGAAGTATTAATTGGCAACAACGTACCGGTTGTTATTCAAGATGATAATGGCTTCACACCAACTCCCGTTATTTCCAGATTAATTATTTGCCATAATAAAACCCACACCGACTTGGCCGATGGCTTAATTATAACGCCTTCTCACAACCCCCCAACTGATGGCGGCATTAAGTATAATCCACCCCATGGTGGTCCAGCAGAAGGTGAGGTGACAAAACTTATTGAATTGCGCGCTAACGAGATAATTTTATCGCAACTCAAAGGCGTTAACAAAACACCTCTGCAACAGGCATTAGCGTCTTCTTTATTAACGAAAGAAAACTTTATTGAGCATTATGTAAACCAGCTCGACCAAGTTATTGATATGCAAGCCATAGCCAAAGCTGGTGTAAGTATTGGCGTTGACCCATTGGGAGGTTCAGGCATACATTACTGGCCGGTTATTGCACAAAGGTACGGGCTTGATATTCATATTGTAAATCCCGTAGTTGATGCAAGTTTTGCTTTTATGACCTTAGATAAAGATGGAAAAATCCGCATGGATTGTTCATCTCCATATGCCATGGCAGGTCTAATTGCTATGAAAAACGATTTTGATATTGCTGTAGGTAACGACCCTGATTTTGATCGTCATGGAATTGTGACTAAGTCAGGCGGATTAATGAATCCTAATCATTACCTTGCTGTTGCCATTGAATATTTAATGACGCATCGTCAGTGGCCCGCCCAATGTAAAATTGGTAAAACGTTAGTCTCAAGCTCGTTAATTGATCGAGTTGCAGATATGATTGGTCGTCCATTATCTGAAGTACCGGTTGGTTTTAAGTGGTTTGTTGATGGCTTACACGACAGTAGTTATGCTTTTGGTGGTGAAGAAAGTGCAGGTGCTGCCTTTTTAGCGAAAGACGGCAGTTGTTGGACTACCGATAAAGACGGATTTATTATGGCTTTACTTGCCGCTGAAATTTTAGCGGTAACGGGTAAAGATCCGCATCAACGTTTTGTTGATATTGCTGATAAATTGGGTAAACCTTTTTACGGTAGAGTAGAAGCCGTAGCAAGTTTTAAACAAAAAGCGGTGTTAACGGCATTAACCTCAAACGCAATTAAAACAAGCACCTTAGCAGGAGAAGAAATAACTCAAATCATTTCTCATGCCTCGGGTAATAATGCAGCTATTGGTGGAATTAAAGTTACCACTAAAAATGGTTGGTTTGCTGCGCGCCCATCAGGAACAGAAGATATATATAAAATTTACGCTGAAAGCTTTATTAGTGATGAACACCTAAAAATTATATTTGTTGAAGCTAAAGTTATTGTGAGTGCTGCTTTTATAGATGCAGGTGTTGAATAGTTATTTTTAACTCATTTAACGCCAACATAATTAGGGGTTAATAGCCTTTGAATAAACAGGTGCTGTGTTGCACCTTTTTTATTTGTTTAAAATTTAACGTTAAGTAGAATTATTCTCTATTAACTTTGAAGGTACTGTGAAAAGTTTATCTAAAAATTTATTAAATGATATAAGTAAAAACCAAAAAGAATTATTGATCAATGGTGATTTTCTGAAATTAAGTTGTGAAAATGAATGGTCACTACCCGAGCCGTTTTCATTTGTTATACATAACAACAAAAATTCAGATAACGGTGCTACCAAAGTTATTGTTTTAGATACAGGTATTATCTCTTTCGAACCGAGTGGTCATACAAATAAAGACATTGTTTTGTCTAGTGGCATTCATGGTAATGAAACTGCACCCATTGAAATTTGTAATGATCTTATTAAGCAATTAATTACTGGAAAAATAGTCGCTAAAGAAAGAGTGCTTTTTCTTTTTGGTAACCCAGCCGCAATAAATATAGGTGAACGATTTGTTGAAGAAAATTTGAATCGACTTTTTTCTGGTGAGCATGAAAAACAATCTCCTGATGAGTCGTTAATCATTAATAAAGAAAGAGAACGTGCAAAGTTACTTGAAAATTCAGTACGATCTTTTTTTCAACAAGGCGAAAAACTATCATCACAAAGATCTCGTTATCATTATGATCTTCATACGGCAATTAGAGGATCTAAAAATGATAAATTTGCGGTATACCCATTTCAACACGATAAACCTTGGAAAAAACAACAACTGTTATTTTTAAAGCACTGTGGTATTAAAACGGTTTTACTCTCTCATTCACCTACAACAACATTTAGTTATTTTTCATCAAATGAATTTGGTGCCGATGCTTTTACGGTTGAATTAGGTAAAGTTAGACCGTTTGGTGAAAATAATATGGATAATTTTACTGAAATCAAGGATACGTTAACAGCTCTTATTACGGCCAATGAAATTAAGTTAGGTGATTACAAGCCATCAGATTTTGATATATTTGAAATTCACCAAACGATTAATCGCGAGGCAGAAGATTTTAGTTTAAATTTTGCTGATGATGTGGATAATTTTACATCTTTCCCGTTAAATTACGTTTTAGCTCATAATGGAAATAATAAAATTACAGTAAAAAAAGCAGGAGAGGCTATTATTTTCCCTAATGCCAATGTCGCCATAGGCCAAAGAGCGTTATTAACGGTTGTTCCCACTCATATTTCATAATGTTTTTTACAGATATAGGTTATATACCCGTTACCATTTAAAAAAGCCCCAAACTAAAATTAGTATGGGGCATAGTACTATAAAATAAGTCCTAAAATGGGGGTACTCAACACAGCAAGCAAAGCTTCATTAAGTGGTTGTAATATTAAAAGAGATTTATTGCAAAACAATGACAAAATTCAATTAATATTATTCAATTTCACTACATTGACAATTATAGTTAAGGTAATATACTCACCCTATTCCTAACACAATAAAGAGATAAAAATGTCTGAAGATACTCATTTTGAAGATTCCTCACACTTTGGTTACCTACTCGTTGGTATTGTTGTTACTTTAGCCATGCCATTATTACCAATGGTAATGGGTTGGTATACAATGTTGTCTTGAAATCTGTACCTGATTTTTTAGTTACCTTTTTTAGCTCCCACGCAAACCGGCATCTTGAATAAAAACGATTATCTAAAATGCGTATCTAAAATAAGTATCCAAAACGAGTATTCAATGAGTTTGCTTTTATTTTGTATATGACTTTTGTGTATTAATTAAAGAAGTGATTTAATTTACTTTAGTCTTATATGAACACTGTAAAAATAGGTTAAATTGATTTATTCTTTAAAACTAAATTTTTTACGTATTTTATCAAATGACACAACAACACATACAAACCATTAAACAGGCTATTCATACAGTTCCCAACTATCCGATTGAGGGTATTTTATTTAGAGATGTAACTGGCGTATTAGATGACGCTAAGGCATTTGCTTTAACCATTCAATTACTCGTTGAAAAATACCAAGGACTTGGCTTTACTAAAGTTGTGGGAACAGAAGCCAGAGGATTTTTATTTGGAGCGCCACTTGCTCTAGCTCTGGGAGTTGGCTTTGTTCCTGTTCGTAAACCCGGTAAATTACCTCGCGCCACCTATGCTCAAAATTATCAATTAGAGTATGGACAAGACACCTTAGAAATTCATCAAGACGCACTAAAGCCAAATGATAAAGTGCTTATTATTGATGATTTATTAGCAACGGGTGGCACCATTGAGGCAACGATCAAATTAATTCGAAAAATTGGAGCCACCGCTTCTCATGCTGGTTTTGTTATTTCGCTGCCTGAACTTGGCGGCGAAGAAAAACTAGCCAGTTTACACATCGATGTTTTTTCATTGATTCAATACGAAGGCAAATAGGCTTTTAATGAGTTATCAAGTATTAGCAAGAAAATGGCGACCTAAAAACTTTAAAGAGTTGATGGGACAAGAACACGTAGTAACTGTGCTTGTTAATGCTCTTGAGCAACAACGTTTACATCATGCTTATTTATTTACCGGCACTCGTGGTGTCGGTAAAACGACCATAGCTCGAATTTTTGCTAAAAGCTTAAATTGTCAAATAGAAATAACTTCACAGCCATGTGGTACTTGTAATACTTGTTTAGATATTGATTTAGGTCGCTTTGTTGATCTCATTGAAATTGATGCTGCATCAAAAACAAAAGTTGATGATACTCGTGAAATACTTGATAACGTTCAATATGCGCCAACGAGTGGTCGGTATAAAGTTTATTTAATTGATGAAGTGCACATGCTATCGCGTAGTAGTTTTAACGCGTTACTTAAAACACTTGAAGAACCACCCGAACACGTTAAATTTATACTTGCCACTACTGATCCACAAAAACTACCTATTACCGTGCTATCGCGTTGTTTGCAATTTCATTTAAAAGCACTCACAGTAAACCAAATAGAACAACAGCTAGAGCTTATTTTACAAGCCGAAAACGTAAAAGCAGATAAAGGCTCAGTTACTTTATTAGCTAAAGCTGCTCGGGGCAGTATGCGTGACTCGCTAAGTTTAACTGATCAATCTATTGCTCAGGGTTCAGGTGAAATTACCTTATCTAATGTGCAAAAAATGTTAGGGGGAGTTGATCAAAACTGGGTTTATAAATTAATGATTGCATTGATCAAACAAGCCCCACAACAATTAATGGCTTTATCGCTAAATATAGCTAGTTACTCTCCAAGTTACAGTCAATTACTAGCTGAATTAATTCAATTATTACATCAAGTTGCCATGGTACAAATTGTTGAAAGACATTTTGATTTACCACCAGAGCATGCGCTTTTATTGAAAAAATTTGCTCAAGCTATGTCACCTGAAGATGTGCAATTATATTATCAAATTGTTTTAAATGGGCGTAAAGATTTACCTTATGCCGCCGACGAACAAGCCGCTTTTGATATGGTATTGTTGAGGTTATTAGCGTTTAAACCGTTGACCCATGTTAATGAAATTAATGATTCTGAGGCTTTGCCTGAAACTGAATGTGTAGTTGATTTTGATGATTCATCTCTGGTAGATACATTTGAAAAAGAAACAAGCGTTCAACCGGTAAAGCCTAATATTCACCAAGTGGTTGACAAAGACATGGCATACGAACAAGCCTTAGAGCTTGATAACTCACTTAGTGATTTGTCTTTTGATGCTAACCAAAGTTTTGAAAAGACAAAGACAAATGCACATATAGCAGAAAATAAAGCTACCACGCATAATACTGAGATAACTCACCAGCAAGATTCAATCAATACGCAACCATTGCACAATAAATTTACTGATGAAGAGCAGGGTAGTTACCCAAACCAACAAGTTAATGTTCAGCAACCTAGCATGCAGCAGAGTGGCTTATCGCAATTTGAATCAGATCAACTTGATATTCACCCAGCCGAACTGCATCAAGCACATAAGTTAAATCAAGCATCTAACTCAAATCAAGCACCTTATTCAAATCAAAAATTTGACACTGATCAAACAAACATCGGACAAGAACCGCCCCCTGCAGCGGTTTTAGAAACAGTTACTTACTCAAGCCCAATAGAGTCTGCTTTAGCAACACGTAATATACTTCGTAGTAGAAAAAAGCAAATGGAACAAAAGGTAAAAAAGTCTAACGACGTCGAAGGGCGTCAAATATCCACTGCACAAAATATAAAGAATTCAGCTAACATAAACAAGTTACCTAACGAAGCTCCTGAAGTGTTTGCTCAAGCCCTTACTTCTGACTCCCAGCCTCAAGCACTTATCGATATGGTTACCGATGAACCTTATCGTGAAGAGTTGATTGATCCTGCCACTATAAAGTCAGCGAATCAGGTAGACAAATGGGCTAACATGATTGATTCAATGGCTTTGAGTGCACGTATAAGACAAATAGCAATCCATGCGACAATATCGGAATCTTCTACTGACGAGCATTTAATACTACTACTTGATCAATCGACTAAACACCTTAAAACTGACTTGGCTGTGGAGCAACTTCAACAAAGTATTTCAACTTTTTTATCAAAATCAGTTAATGTTGAGGTCATTGTTGTTGAAAAAACACAAGCCGACCCATATAAAATACAAGTAGATATTAATGATAAACGATATCAATATGCCGTAAATTTACTCAAAGAAGATGATATTGTTCAGGGATTACAGCAACATTTTCAAGCACAACTAAATGAAAAAACTATACAAGCGCTTTAGCAAATCAGCTAGCTTAAGCAAAAATTACTTTTGGAGACGATAAATGATGAAAGGCGGAATGGGCAACTTAATGAAACAAGCCCAACAAATGCAAGCAAAAATGGCTAAAGCTCAAGAAGAACTCGCGTTACTTGAAGTTACTGGTGAGTCTGGCGCTGGCATGGTTAAAGTAACCATGACAGGCAATCACAATATTCGCCGTGTTGAGATTGATGATAGCTTAATGGACGACGATAAAGAAATGCTTGAAGACCTAATTGCTGCTTCATTTAACGATGCAATACGTCGTGTTGAAGAGCAAAATAAAGAAAAAATGGGCTCTGTCACAGGTGGTATGCAATTACCTCCAGGAATGAAAATGCCGTTTTAAATTTATGAATAAGCCGACACCGCGTCGGCTTTTTTATAAGCTTTAAAAATTATAATTTTTTATTTTATTAATAACCAAGTATATTTTACACTCTATTAATTGATATGTAGGGCAATATTTTAGTTATTTAATTTTGAATAGATCAAAAAAGTAAATTAAGTATATAATTACCAAATGGCTCATTGAAAAGTTGATAACATTGAATATAAAGTATGCTTTATTATTTTTAGGTCTGTTAGCTGTTTCAGGTGGTTATTTAATGTATTCAAATTACCAAGAAACTTGGCAAATTAAAAAACATCCTGTTTCAATAGCAATCTCTAAAACGCCTTTATCAACACCTTTTTTCGTTGCTGAATCTATCAATGCTTTTCAAGATACTTGCGTCAATGTTAAGTATGTTGACGTTATAGGTGGAAAAAACGCTTTTAATAAAGTTATGTTAGGTGAAACAGATTTTGGTACGAGTTCTGATTCTGTATTAGCTTTTCAGAGCCTAACTAAAAACACATTCGTTACCCATGCTATGTTTGTTGAATCGGATAATGATATGAAGCTATTGACGCACAAGAAAGATAACATAGTTTCTGTATCCCAACTTGTAGGTAAAAATATTGGTGTTATTAAGGGAACATCAAGTGAGTACTTTTTAAGTACTTTACTCGCGATTGAAGGGTTAACAACTAAAGACGTTAACTTGTCCTATTTTAATCCAACGCAACTTACCGAATATTTTATACGTAATGAACTTGATGCCGTAGTACATTGGGAACCTTTTGCTTTTAATATTGTACAATTACTCGAAGATCAAGTAAACATTATCGAAACTAAAAACTTTCACACCTTAAGTTTTAATTTAGTATCAAAAATACCAGATAAGTTATTACTTGAAAAAGCCACATGTATTTTGCAAGGGTTAAATACCGCTATTGAGTATATTGCTTCTTTTCCAGAAAAATCAAAAATAATAGTCATGAATAAGCTTAATTTAGATCTTAGTTTTATTAATTGGGTTTGGGATGATTATATTTTTAAACTTAGTTTAAACCAATCTTTAAGGCTGAATATTAAATCTCAAGTGGTATGGGTAATTGAAACACAAATGAGCGAATATAACGACATGCCAAATATAGATGCTTTTCTAGATAGAAGAGCTATTATGCAGGTTGATCCTGGTGCTGTAAACATACCGTTATAAAAGGGTCAATTACATGAAAGTGAGTCTATCAGAGCGTATATATTTTTTTAATATATGTTGTTGTCTACTCTTTGTCGTTTTGGCAATAAGTATATTATGGTCATCTCAAAAAGTAGAGCTTGCACTTAGCCGAGAGGCTTACACGCAAAAAGTTTCTAACCTTACTAATAGATTAAAACAACTTATTGTAAGTGATGACATATATCACAGTGATTACAATGCTAGTGGTTGGCTCGATTCCCAAAGTAAATTAATACAGTTATTAAAATCTGCTCCTATATTAACTTCAAAACAATTAACTATTCAAAATAGTATTAACAGTCAAAGTCAAAGTGTGAAACGGCTATTCACAAGGATTAATGAAAATAAATTAAAAAAAGCTAATGAGTCGATCAAAAAACTACTAAGAACCCGATTGATGACTCAACTTGAAATTATTAGTGCCGATTCAATGCAACTTTCTGTAGTCGTACAAAAAGATATCTATAAAGTTATTAAACGCCAAGCATTATTCATTCTTCTTATATTATCAATTGGTTTATTTACGTTATTGTATGGCTCCTTTCGCTTGGCTAAAGTTTTTAGCATGTCCCTAAAAGAAATAAAAAACGCTTTTGAGAAAAATCATAGTGGTAACTTTCAAAAAATAGAGTTAACTCATCATTCTGTGGAGTTTGACAGTATTGTTAAAGCATTTAACGGGATGAATCAAAAGTTAGGCGAGACAACCGTTTCTTTAGAAGTAATGAAAAATATTGTTGAAGAAAGAACACGTAATTTAAAGCAACTATCTAATACAGATCCTTTAACAAAAGTTGCTAACAGACGAGCATTATTTGAAAGAGGCAATATAGAGTTACTGCGCGAGCATAGATCACAAAATAAATTGAGCCTGATGCTATTAGATTGTGATTATTTTAAGAACGTTAACGATGAATATGGCCATCAAGTAGGTGATAAACTTCTAAAGCATATTTGTTACATTTGTAATCAAGAAATACGAAAAATTGACTTTTTAGGAAGATATGGTGGTGAAGAGTTTATCATCATCTTACCAGATTGCGACATAAAAGGAGGGGTAGAACTTGCTAAACGTATACAAAACTCGTTACTTAAAAACTGTTTAGTTGTTGAAGATAAAAAAATAAAAGTAACGTTAAGTATAGGTATATCAATGTTGGGAGATAAACATAAAAACTTTGAACAATTAATTTATGATGCAGACCAAGCTATGTATGCTGCTAAAGAAAATGGTCGTAATAGAATTGAGGTTAGCAAATAATATTTTCATTTAACCTAGGGTCTGTTGATCTTTCAGGGTTAAATTTTATTCAATTTAAAACGAATTTAATCGCGATGTGAGCTTTGTC
>ENA-ORXU01002146-ORXU01002146.1-marine-metagenome-genome-assembly--contig:-NODE-2146-length-13957-cov-9.511383_pt1 | contig 13957 bp, 19 predicted proteins | sample MGYA00237869_ERZ511484 | MGnify/ENA metagenome assembly ERZ511484
ATTTAGCTTAATCAGCACGCTTGTTCTTTATGCGTGCATCTATATTGGATCTGAATACGACAGAGAATGAATTACGAAGCTGAATTAAACGAGGTATTGCTGGAATCATTTGATAAAAACTCATTACAACGCGTGGTGAGATTTACTTTTGATTCCAGTCTGGAGCAGATCGCGGGGAGCGGCGATCTGTATTCGGTTGTTTTTGATTTGGTAAGGTGGTCGATACAAAACAATATGCATTTGGATCTGATAGACGGCGCGATTAGGGAGAATCCGTCCAACGAAGCTCTGAAGGAAATTAAGAAATTGAGTAATAAACGCACGTGGAATGTACCTTCCGCGCAAATACCTGTAGACGAGACCTCCCTGCACGTCATCGCGTATCGCCTACAACGCGTAGAGGAAATGGTTCAGAAATTACACAACATAACTGTGGGGCCAGATGGTGACAACGGAATCAGGTCGGCGGTCGACAACCTCTCTAGGGAGTATAACGGCGTGCAAACGGCTATAAAAGATCTCTCCAAAGAGTATAAGAAAGGAAACGAAAACAGGGTCTCATTCTCCAAACCCATTTTGTCTGGTCTGATTATCGCATCAATGCTCATTAATGTTTTGATACAAGCGCTCGAGTACTTTTCTCCATGATTGAAACAATTTTCGAATTTACGCAAACACAAGGCGCGCAATTAATGCGCAGCACAGGATATGCTGTCATCGTCATAATGCTGTGGCACATGACGATGGAGCAGTTTGCCGGACGCGACAAATTCCGCTGGGCAGGATTTTTGATAGCGGGACATATGTCGTTCGTAGTAACGTGGGCCACGCTGATCACAGTGGGCGCACCAATGAGCGGGGCTATGTTTAATCTCTGCCTTTCTATCTCCACGTTTTTCATGATTTTGTCACCGATCACACTGATTAACCGTAGCTCTCTCCGCAGCTCTCTCCGCAGCTCTCTCCGCTCATGGTTCCGAAAATGACACACGCGAGTAGAGCGGTAACAGCAATTGAAGAGCTTGACGGCTATCCAGCAGTGCCGGATGCACGGTACTACTCCACGCCGTATATCGAGTCGTTAAATGGTGGCGGATTGATTAAAAATGGATCGGGGCGCTATCGCGACAATACGAATTTTTCGAGATTTACGTTTGATCCGCTGGTTGCCAATTCGAGCGCTGGATCGTTCCGTCACGACGGTTCCTACCTTGCCAAGTTTTCCGACGAGTCTTTCGATGTTTTGCCTGGATTAGCCTACAAACTATCTGTTTCCATCAAAACGACAACCAACAACACAAAAAAGCAGTTCGTTGGACTGGCCTTTTTCGATACCGGAGGCGCGTCTGCGCGACCGATTTATAACATGTTTGACAACGGTACACTCGCAGAGTTGACGCGAGACTTTGAGGTTGGCATAGATAGTCATATTTACATCGACAATGTTACGGGTTTTTCTTTCGGCGCGCTGACTCATCAACGTGGGTTTATTTTCTGGAACTACACAGACAGCAACGGTCTTTCCTACTCAGAGCACACGTACAGCAGAAATGTTTTACAGGGTATTGTGCCGAATTCACCAGTCATTACCGATCTTGGCGGTGAGTTCGAGATCGATGTAATGACTAGCTGGCACTCTGGATCGTACAGCACGGGAGACATAATTCCAGCAGGTACTAAATTGTCAAGAATGAACAACGGAGGTACGTATAAATATATAGCAGCATCGAACGAGGCTGTTCCAACTGACGGCGATTGGCACAACTACGCTGGATACGTGGGCGGCGTTGACGTGACGGGAACAAATAAAAAAAATGCCATATCACCGGGCGCAAGAACAGCCAAACTAGTAATTTTACCAAATCTTTCGGGTGCATCTCCCCTAGATGTAAAAGTTTGGTTTGCAAATCTTGATTTTCGTGTTGATACATCTGTCAATTTTATTGATGACGGGGTGCTGACCACAACGGGAGCGCTGGGTGATATATCTTACCCGCGTGGCTACGCTCCGCGGGCCACGTCGACGGGTGTAACATCGGAACTGGTGATCCCATGAGCAAAAGCACAACGCCGCGCATTGCGCACAATGGCGAAACGGTTGGCTACGGCTGGCACCTGTCGGATCTTCTGCACGAAGAAGCAGAGTACACAGAGGGTGAACTTTCGTTCCATCCTGACGATCTGTCAATGGTGGTACTAAAATATCAAACCAAAATTGACCGCATACAGGCCGACACGCTCGGCAAGATCGTCAATGCCGATCTGCATCGTTACATCATCTATATTCTAAAATTTCTTGAATTGATGAGTGCAGAGCTTGGTATTCGCAAATTGACCGATTCGATCATTCTCGGCCATGAGGCAGGCGACGATCCAGTAAAGCAGCAAGAGCTTGCGCGAGTGTGGTCAGAGCGCGCAACCGCGTGGCTCGATGCAATAGGTCGAACCGAGCGCGCAGGAAGTGACGCAAAGAAGGCGATAGCAACAGCGCAAAACGATACGCAGATGCAGCTAATCGTTGATGGATTCGAAGAGGCAATGAGCCAGTGGCTTACAGCGTAGTTCTCACGTGCGATTTTGGATCGCACCAACCGAATACAGCCGATGTTCGCGCCTCAGTTGACGGCCAAACAATCAGCAGCGGCATTAGCGCAATTACTAGCACAAATGGCAGTGGTTTCGAGGTGTCGGCCTCTCTACCCGATGGCTATCGAGGTCCATTCGTTTTTTACGACAATGCGGATTCGACAAAATACTGCGTTGGCAGCGTTGGGCCGGAGCATGAGCAGCTAGACGCTAACATCAGCAGCCGGAGTGATTTGACGGCATCCGATATTGACACATCTATAGCCAATTACGATGCGCCAACGAAGGCAGAATTAGACGCAGCGGTAGCGCCCTTATCGACATTCGATCATACCGCTAACAATGTGATAACCGACGCAGCAAGCCGGATAGCCAGCCAAGCGGACGTGAGCGCACTTGCTACAGGCGCAAATCTATCCACTGCGCAGGGTAGCCTTGATGACATATTAGCCGACACAAACGAGTTGCAGTCGGATGATATACCAGCGCAGATTGCGGCGCTAAACAATCTGTCATCTACCCAAGTTGCTAACGAGGTCAGCGCACTTGCTACACAAGCAAGCGTAGACGCTCTCCCTGACGCAGCGGCAATAAATGCAGAGCTTGACACAGCACTCGCAGACTATGACGGCCCAACGGCAGCGGAATTAGCAGCAACGCAAACGGCTATTGGTACGGCTTTAACAACAAACCAAACAGCCCTAATCGCAGAGCATGATGCAACGCAGGCGGCCATTGGTGGCCTAAGCATCCCGACCGTTGGCGAAATTGCGACGGCGGTTTGGGCAGCGACAACACGAATGCTTACCAGCGCAGCGCTTAGTGCGTCAGATATTTGGTCATTTGCCACAAGAACAATTACCAGCGGCGGGATCACGATTGCGGATGTTGAGGCAGCTATTCAGAATCAAGAGCCTATTGACGCCAACGTGACGCAGGTCTCCGGCTCGAACGTATCTGGCGTATCGGACTTTCACGCAACAATTGATAGCGGCTTAGTTGCTTCATCGGTGGCAAGCGCACTCGCAGCCAGCGCGGTCGACCTAACCGTTATCTCGCCACTTTTGGCAACAGGGGATCTCCTAATCGTGACGCACACAACGCTTAAATTTTCGGTATCGGGCGACATTCCGGCCAACTGGTCGAAAATTATATTTACCGTAAAATCGCTTCATTGTGAAGAGGACGCCGACGCGCTGATACAGGCCGCAATAGTCGAGTCGATTGGTGGTAGCGATCATCTAATCACGCTCAATGGCTCCCCAGCGCAATCCGCAGCATGGGGTACGCTCACGGTGGATCAGGTGGCGGGTACGGTTGAAGTAAAAATCACAGATGACGCGACGGCCTTACTCCCCTCTTCATCCAACTTGATCTACGATATCAAGTGGATTGACAGCAACAGCGATAGCGGAATTATGGCATCCGGCAACGTGATTTTAGCCCAGCCAGTGACGAGAGAAATATGAGGCCAGCAAAAAGCAGCTTTCGGAACGTGGTAATGTTTTGCTTTTCCGTAGCAATTGCCGTGCTCATGGTGTTGCTTATCTCGGGCTGCACACTCACGGACGCAAGCGGAGCACGCTACACGCTACAGCCGGAGTCGAACAACGCCGCAATCGGCACATCAGAACGCATGTGCTACCAGCGCGTTTATTCGGTTTGCATGGCGTCAATAACGACATACGTGGATTCTGAGGGTGAAGAGGATCACGTTGCAGATCACTGTGCCACGATGATCGGGGTGGCAGATCGGGCGGGTACGTGTCGTGATGAACCGATGACGGGCAAGGGGTTGTGATTGATGGCGAAGCATAGCGACGAAACAAAGGCGGCGGTCATGGCCGCGCTGTTAGCCGGGCAATCGGTCTCCAGTACCGCAAAAGAATACAAGCTGCCAAAAGGTACAGTTTCGAACTGGAAGCGAAAAGCAAAAGAGCGGGCAGGGGGTACAGAGGAAACGTACCCAAAAAAGGCAGCAGAGATCGGCGAGCTGCTAATCGGCTACCTGCACACGAATCTCGAAACGTTGCGCGTTCAATCCGTGTTCTTTCGAAACGAGGCTTGGCTTAAGCAGCAAAATGCGGCGGATCTTGCGGTGTTGCATGGTGTAGTCACTGACAAGTCAATCCGGCTCTTAGAATCATTATCGGGGACTAGTGCTGAATCTTGACCTTGGTATTGAGTTACCAGTGGTCAGCGCGGGGCCTTTCAACTTTGGTAGCGTGGGGGATTCTAAATCACAATACATACCGCATGTTCCCACGTCAAAGCAAGCGGCATTTGTCGAGTCTGACTTACTAGAAGTTCTTTATGGTGGGGCGGCTGGCGGTGGCAAGTCTGACGCTATGCTCATGGCGGCACTAAGGTTCATAGATCAAAAAGACTACTCTGCGTTGCTCTTGCGTAGAACATACGCAGATTTATCCCTGCCAGGCGCATTGATGGATCGCGCGGAGGAGTGGCTGGTAAACACAGACGCACATTGGAGTGACAAGGAAAAAACTTGGACATTCCCAAGCGGCGCAACGCTCACCTTTGGCTATCTAGAAAATGAGCGGCAAAAGTACCGCTATCAAGGCGCTGAATTTCAATTCATCGGGTTTGATGAGCTGACACAATTCGAAGAGACGCAATATAAATATCTATTCTCTCGCCTGCGCAGGCTCAAGGGTTCTGATATACCGATCAGGATGCGGGCCGCGTCTAACCCCGGTGGCCTTGGTCACAATTGGGTGTATCGCCGATTCATCGTAGAAGCAGAAAACGAATCGCGTCAATTTATTCCGGCTGGGCTATCTGATAATCCACATGTTGATGCAGACGAGTACACGCGCTCTTTGCAGGAATTAGACGAGATAACGCGGCGTCAATTGCTTGATGGTGAATGGGTTGCCGATGAAGCGGGGCGACCATTCAAGTCAGAATGGTGGGATAACAAAAACCGCTACTCGATACATGACACGCGGCAGTCTAATACTGTTATAGGGCGATGGATATTTTTTGATACGGCGTTTAAATCCGGCGCGACAAATGATTACAGCGTGGGCTCGGTAATTGAGTTGTTGCCCGATTATCGAATTAGATTGCGGCACGTGTGGCGAGACAAGATCGATAGTGCGTTTCTACCTGACAAGATCGAGGAAATGGCCTACCAATGGAATCATGACGAGAAATTACAAGGCATCGTTATCGAGGACAAAGGGAGCGGCACAACTGCCATCCAAACAATGCGGAGAACGTCCCCCGCTTGGATGGCTGGAATGGTATTCGAGTTTACGCCATACGGTAAAAAAAGCTACAGGGCCAGAGTATCGACTATTCATTGCGTACGTGGTTGTGTCTTGTTGCCACACCCTGACGAAACGCTAGGATGGTACAAGGATACAATCGACGCGACAGATGGCGAATTGTTCCTTTTTGAGGACGACGAAAGCCACGAGTATGATGATTTTGCGGATACTTTCACCATGGCGATCATCTATCTGGAGAATTACATAACACAGGGATATCATGCGAGAATGGCAACGAATGCAGCCCAAAAATAACGATGTATTAACGGAAATAAAATGCTAAATCCGTACAGCACACAGAGCACCGAATGGTCATACGTAGCGTCCTTACTGAAAGCCGACGATCCGTCTGCCATCGATTGGCCGAGCATGTACCAGATTCTGGAGGCGTATCGCAACCAAAACGGACTGTACGATGCTATCAACGCAATCGTAGGCTCTCGCGATAATGACGACCTGCGCAACATAAAACCATTGCGCAATCCGGCAAACAGAATTGTCGAATTTTACGCCGCAAAAGTGTGGTCTGGCTCTCTTCCACACGCATTGCCGATAGAGGCCGACAACGAATCCATCATTGAGCCTATCTATCGCATTTGGTCAAACTCTAACTGGCAGAGCGTAAAGCAGCTTGCAGTAAGGACGCTAGTCACCAAAGGAGATCTGTTTATCCAAGTTGGTACGGGCGAAAGCGGCAACGTGTACATGCAGGTTGTGCAGCCGGAATACGTGACCGATTACGACACGGACGAACGAGGTTTCCTCAAATGGCTACGCATCGACATGCCGCAAACGCGGCGCAAGCCAGACGGCAAACAAGAACACTTTTACCGTACAGAAATTTGGGATAAAACTAGTCTACGCATTTGGGATAACAAGCATGGCGCAACGGTGCAAATGGAACGGCTTGGCGAGGCACAATCCGAGGATTTCTTGGGCGATATGGGGATTGACTTTATACCATTCGTCTATGTGCCACTCAAAGCAGATCCAACCAAGCGAGCGGTCGGTGCTTACACGCTGATGCTCGATAAGATCGATGAGGTCAATCGGCAGGCCACACGGCTGCACGAAATGATGTTTCGCTACAATAAGCCATTCTGGGCAACGGAGCGATCCGGCGTGGATAGTGCGGGCAGACCAAAGCCGCCCGTCAATCTTGGCGTAAATGCTCCAGTGACGAACGATAGCGACAACGACGACGATATTATCAATTTGCCCGCTGACACCTCGCTTAAGGCGCTGGTGCCCGATCTGGCATGGACAGCGCATATACAAGCCATTCACGACCAGATGGAAGAGTTAGAAAAGGATCTGCCCGAGCTCGCTTACTCCAACCTGCGAAATTCTGACATGAGCGGGCGCGCTATTGGACTCCTGTTGGGTGACACGATAGACAGGGGAAAAGAGGCCAGAGCAGCGGCTGAAGATGCACTGATTAAGGCGCAAAAGATGACTCTGACCATCGGTCAGAATCTGGGCATGTGGTCGAACATCGGCACGTATGAAGGTGGCGATTTTGAACACGCATTCCGTGAGCGAGACATCATCGACGTATCGGCACTCGATAAGGCGACTACGTTCCAGATGTGGGCAAGCGCGGGCGCTCCGGCTGGCTTTGCACTGCGCGAGACGGGCTACACGGATGATGAGATCGGGCAATACAACAGTGACGCGGATGCCGCAGCACGTGCACAGAGTACGAATTTGGCAGCCGGACTACTGAACGCTAGAACGAATTTTAATCGAGGAAACACCAGTGAGTAGCCTTTATCGGTCGCAGCGTAATCATTTCAAAATTAATCATCCTGCGCTCATGGCAATGCCACCACTCTGGGAGCGACCAGAGCAGGATTATCGAGATAGTGTCCGCTTTCAAATCGCTATTCAAGAAGCCTTGCGCGATCCGAGGGTTTGGGCAGATCCAGATCCAGAAACGCCAAAGATGCGCATTATCAATTGGTTCAAAAGTCTCCTAAAATGAACTCAGTCATAGAAGGGATAATCGAAGCGTTTAACGCCTCACTCGAAGCAAAAGAGCAGGCGGCATTCGAGACTATGACCGATGCATGGATGACGGTAGAGGATAGCGTCATTGATCAGATGGAATTGTTAATCGTTGATATTCAAGCGATGGACACGCCAACACAGGCGCAAATCTACCAGCTTGATCGGTTGCAATCGCTTCTGGTGCAAGTGCAAGACGAGATCGAAACGTTCGTTGATGCGGCAGCGGAGCCAATGAGTACGGCTCTACAGCGCGAGTACATAGAGGACGCACTCAGGCACGCTGACGATGTGCTGACGGCCTCTCTATCCGAGGGTGGCCTGTCGGTTGGCTTTGATCGTCTACCCGTCCAAGCGGTGCAGAATCTTGTCGGTTTGTCCGGCGATGGCTCCCCACTGCGGGAAACACTAATGCGCACATACGACGCAGCCACAGACGGCATATTGAGCAGATTGACCGTCAATTTGGCCGAAGGTGTCAACCCGCGGCAAACGGCCAGAACAATTGTTCGTGAGGGGCTGAGCAATGGCCTATCGCACACGCTCACGGTTGCACGAACCGAGTCGATGCGGGCGTTGCGCTCAGCATCGGAGCAAGCGTATAAGGCGTCAGGCTTGGTTGAGGAATGGATAAGGCTGGAAACGCTGGATCTGACCACGTGCGCAGGATGCATTGCTGTCCATGGCAAAATATACCCGATCTCTTTACCCTTTGATGCGCACCCTAATTGTAGGGGCGCTCCGGCTCCCTTAATCGACGGGTTCGATCTAGATGTGGAATCGGGAGAAGAGTTTTATAACTCACTCAGCGAAGCCGACAAGCTTAAAATGATGGGGCCGGAAAGATATCGCTACTTAAAAAATGGGGGAGATTTCGATCTTCTGGCGATACGCAGAAAAGATCCTGTATGGGGTGCGTCTATACAACCTACACCGATTAAAGAACTAAAAGAGGACGGCAGCAAAAATGAACAGTAATACTGTGATCACACGCGTACCAGTTCAGGCTAAATCCGCATATGAAGCGGTGGTTGAAGACAGTAGCACATCTGTGCTAAAATACCCACAGAAGATCGAGCGTTTTATACGCAGGATCTTAGGGCTTGATTATGGGCATTACTCCATCAATCTTCATATAAGTAAAAATGATGGGATGAAGTGGCATGTTCACGAGATCGGCAAGATGGAAAGTAACGAATAGCCATTAAAAGCCCACAGTAAAATACTTGGCGTTAGGCGGTGGTCTAGCGCAACACAATCAGGAACACCGAAACACGATTGTCTTAGAGATTGATTTCTCTTTGGCAGTCGTGTTTTTTGTTTTTATACGCAAAATCAAACGGTACTCAATCGGTAAATGAGGGAATCAAAATGTTATTTAGCTTAATGTTTTTCAACCAGATCTTATTTGAAGCAGACAAGAACGGCGCGGGTGATGGTAGCAGCGGCCCGGGCAATGATGATCAAAACGGTGGGACGCCTCCGGCCAACGAATCAGGCAATGATTCTGAGGGAAACGACGGAAACGACGACGGTGGCGCAGATGATAAAAAATTCGCACAATCGGACGTAGATCGCATTGTCAAGGAGCGCTTAGATCGCGCAACCAAGCAAGCCGAGGATAAAGCAGCGGCAGCAGCCAAAGCAGCCGAGGAAAAGGCGCTCGAAGAGCAAAACGAGTTTCAGAAGCTCGCAGAATCAAGAGCAACGGATCTTGCCACGGCCAACGCAACCATCGAAACGCTGACGGCTCAAAACGAGGCGAGCGCGGCAGACCTAACGGCGCACAAAGAAGCGCTGGCCGGAATGCTGGCTACGCAGCGTGAGGGGCTGAGTGAGAGCGTGCTCAAGCTCTTGGACAAATTGCCAGAGCTTGAGCAACTGGAGTGGCTTACGGAGAACGCAGCCGAAGTTGCCAGCGGTGCCACAGGTGGCAAAGCGCCACAGATGACGCCACGGCCACAGCCGAAAAATTCAGATGAGATCTTACAGCAGGCGCAGGAACGGCAAAGTAGCCAATTCTCCGGCGCATATTAAAGGATTTAAAATGGCAGATTTAGTACTACTTGCCAGCTCAACAGGATCGGCGTCACTAGTTGATCCAGAAATGAGTGAGGCATACGATTTCGAGACCACGGTCAGCCTAAAAGCTGGTGACGCGGTTTCAATCGACACAACCAATGGCCGCGCCATTGCTGGCAGTGCAGCAGCAGCAGGTACGGCGCAATTCCGGGGGATAGTGACGGGCAAGTCGCACGGACGGGGTAAGACTGTTTTGATGCGCGGTCGTTTTCACGGTTTCAACCTGTCAACACTCGATTTTGGCGATACGGTCTATCTATCGGATACGGCTGGCAAGCTCGCGGACACAGCCGGTACGGTTTCTGTGCCTGTCGGTACGGTAATGTCAATTTCAAAGCACGGCGCACCAGTCAAGTGCTTGATGATTGACGCGCAGGTATCGGAGGCATACGCATAATGAGCGCTATTTACGAATTACTCGGCATGAGTCGAGAAGAGCGCGTCATGGTAAATACCGTTGGCGAAAATGTTTTGTATGAGAAAGCGGCTCAGGTTGTCGCAATGCACCAAATGGAGCTAGACCGGGCTTACTCGGTATTTGTTGAGCGCACTACAGAAGCCTACAGCGAGCGATACAAGCTGGCTGGCTCTGGTCGTCTACAGCGGCGCGGTGGTCAAACACAGAGCGCAGTTGTTCGTGGTCAAGAGGGTTGGGACGTGGCATACCCACTAGAGCAGTTTGGTGAGCAGATTGCTGGGGACCGTCACCAAATGGGCTACAGCACCATGCGAGATCTTGATCTTGCTCTGGACACTGTGATGAACCAGAACATTGGCACGGTTCGTTATGAATTGCTCCGCAGCCTCTTCAACAACACAGCACGATCATTCAATGATCCGTGGGCACGCACGCCAACGCTAACGATCCAACCGTTGGCGAATGGTGACGCTGTTGAGTATCCGCCAATTCGTGGCACCGATACGATGGCAACAGCCGATCATTATCGCGCAAGCGGTTATGCTTCGGCAGCTATCAGCAACACAAACGATCCTGTTGTTGAGAGCATTGACGCTCTGCAAGAATACTTCGGTGCGGTTACGGGTGGCTCTCAGGTTGTGGTATTCCACAACAGCGCAGAAACGGGCGCAATTGAGGGGCTCGACGCTACGAAAGATATCCCAGATCGATTTATTACGGTTGGCGCAAACAACGACAGCGCCAATATGGGCTTCCCCCAGGTGCCAGGAAAGGTTTGGGCGCGTCACTCTCGCGGCGCATGGATCTGTGAATGGCAATGGATCCCGGCTGGCTACACTGTAGCGATCTTCATTGGCGCAGAAAAGCCACTAGTTAAGCGTGTTCACCCGGCCGAAACGGGTCTATCTCGCGGGCTTTCGCTCATTCGTGGCACATCCGACAAGTATCCATTTTCACAAGCCCACTACGAGCATGATTTCGGTTTCGGTGTCGCTAACCGCCTAAACGGTTTCGTTATGCAGCTAACGGCAGGCGCTTACGCAGTACCAACCGACTACGCATAGGGGGTCTAGCAGATGGCAACCAGTAGAAGCGTAGCAATACAGAGGGAAGCGACACTTGCACGGATTGCAGAGTCTGTTGAGGATCTTGGGGGCGGCGGTATTGTCCCCAAGTCTGGCAGCAAAGGCGATCCAGAATTAAAGCAGTTGATCGCAATAGCTGACGCACTCGAAAGCATTCCGGCAGCGGAAGTTGATCCAGAGATCGCGGAGTTGTGGGATCGGATCGATGTGGCGATCTCTATTTCTGAGAAGTCGGAAGATCCAGCGGTTGAAGTGACCGACGCGTACCGATTGGAATCAATACTTTCTGTTCTGGAGGGTGACTCGGAAACAAAGCCAGAAGTCAAGACCTCGAAGAAAGACAAAGAGACAAAGAGTAAGGCCAAATAATGAGCATACCGACCAGCTACACAAACGCCACGCTAATCGAGTACATGCGCTACCTGATCCAAGGCTCCGGCGCGGAGATAGAAGACTTTAGCGAGCTGATTAGCGATACGCTGATTGCCTACGGTACAGATTCTGTCTCTAAGGCGACCGACATACCTAAATTACGAGCTATTGCGGCGTTTGTGTGCTGGTCTCGTGTGGTCTCCCTCTTGGCTGGCGTGTACGACTTCACGGCAGACGGTGGCAGCTACAAACGCTCCCAGATGGCCTCCAATGCTCAAAAAGAGCTATCGAAAGCACGCGCTTTAGCTGACCAATACATGAGCGAGGATGTACCAAGCGAGAACGACGTAGCAATTGGCACAATGGCACACGTAGACGAGTATACGCCCGATGAAATTCTCAACGAATGAGCTAGGCGCTATGCAAGGCACTCAAAGCGCGCACATGATGGATAAATGTGTGCATTTGGTCTATTCGTCTACCGCTGATGATTTCGGCAATCCACAGGCCACATACACGGATGGCGAGACGCTTATCTGTGGCTTTGGATTCAATGCCTCTAGCCGCGAACTGCTCAACAGCACGGATGTTCCATCAAGCGATCATCAGCTTCGATTGCCAATGCCAACTGGAACCACGGTTTCGACTAGCGATCGATTCAGAATCATTGAGCGGTTTGGCGTTGCAGTGGCGGATCCGCAGGTGTACGAGGTGGACGGACCAGCACGAATCGGACCGTCCGGCGTGGTGGTCAAACTTAATCTGGTGACGATATGAGCGATGTAAAAATTGATTGGTTCGGTGATGAAGTTAGCATGCTAGTCGAGAAGGCAACACAGAAGATAGTTGATCAACTGTCTCTGGCTTGCGAGGCTCAAACAAAAACGAATATCACGCGCAATGGTCAGGTAGACACGGGCTTTATGCGGTCGTCTGCATGGTCATCTGCGGGTGGTGGCTCTGGTCGTTCTGGTCAATCAGCGGCGGGGCGTGTTCAATCTGCGGCCAATCGCTCAAGAGGCAGCGTTCGCGGTAGAGGTAGGGGCGCATCTGCAAGCGCGGGCGTCTCCGCTAACTACGCAATCTATAACGAAATTCGCATACCGTTTCTGTATCCGGCTTTGCAGAGTCTAAAGGGCTCAAAAACGATCGCAATCGTAGCCAAGAACAAAATATCATGATCAACATCTTGCAATTAATCCGTGACGACATAATGGCCTACTCTCCGATCACCGATCTGGTTGGCGATAGGGTCTGGGCAGGTCGCACGGATCCAGTGCAAGGTTACAATCCCACAACAGACGGCGCGGCGTTGGTCTTATCCATTCGCGGTGGTGACTCAGAGTACACGGGTCACCTGCTGACGCCATCGGTGCAGTTTCAGTGCTACGCAGCAACAGAGCTAGAAGCAGACGAGTTGTATCGAGTTGTATTCGACAGGTTTCACAAGGAACAAAACATTGAATCAGGCCGCGTAATGGCCGCGTCCAAAATAGAACAGCTTGGGCAGAACCTCGAAGAACCGTCAGTTGGTTGGCCGTTCGTTCTGGCCTTTTTTGTTATCACATTTAGAAATTACTAGGAGTGTAAAAACATAATGGCAGTATCAGATATTATTGTATCCCCGGCGTCCATCTGGATCGCTCCAGTTGGTGAAGCAGAGCCGGATCCAAACACAGTTGATCTCGGCGCAAATTGGGGCGGGAATTGGGAAAACATGGGCTTCACAACGGCTCCGATCTCGGTGAGCTATTCACGTGATGAGTTCGAGCTATTTGTGCAGCAACTCACAGCACCTGTACGCCGGATCAACACCAAAGAAGATTTCATGATTGAGACGACTTTAGCAGAGCAAACAGCCAATAACATGGCGCTGGTCATGAATGGCACGGCAACCACTACGGCGGCGGCGGCTGGCGTGGTCGGCAACGAGCGTGTTGTTGCTGGCGGTAGCCCGCAAATTGACCAGTTTACAATCGGCATGGAAGGCACATACCAAGACGACACAAACGCAAAGTTTCCCGTTCGGCTCGTCCTCTTCTCTGTCACGGTCTCGCTCAACGGCAAACTCGAATTCTCGAAAACCGAAGCGGCTGGCATCCCCATGCAAGCCA
>ENA-ORXU01002149-ORXU01002149.1-marine-metagenome-genome-assembly--contig:-NODE-2149-length-13936-cov-3.628905_pt1 | contig 13936 bp, 9 predicted proteins | sample MGYA00237869_ERZ511484 | MGnify/ENA metagenome assembly ERZ511484
CGATGCGGACGTGCGCTGCTTCCACGACGAGCGCGAGCAGGGCTATGGCCGGATGAGCGCCCCGACCCGCGCCGCGATCCTGCGCACGGCCCGGGACGAGGGGTTGCTGCTGGACCCGGTCTATACCGGAAAGGTCATGGCGGGGCTGATCACCCTGCACGAGCGCGGGGCGCTGGCCGGCCCCCGGGTGCTCTACTGGCATACGGGCGGGCAACCGGCGCTGTTCGCCTATGCCGGGGCGCTGATGGATGACACGGCCTCGTGACCTGACCAAAAAAGGGGGGGGTGACTCAACCACGGGAAAGCCGTACACAACCCTGAATATACGGCAGATTTTAAGGTATCGCTCAACTTTTCGAAATAGTACTGGCCTCCCGCTTCCTTTCTCCCTGCCATAGGATCGCAAACGTGTCGTCCAGTCCCGCATCGTTGGAAAGCGCCTGGGAGAGCGAGTTCTTCCGGATTTCCGAATCATTGCTGACGGCGATCTGGGTCTTCGACTTCGATCACGCGCGGGTCGTCTGGGCCAATGCCGCCGCGCGCAGGGTCTGGAACGCCGACAGCATGGCTGCGCTGGCCGCGCGCGACCTGTCCGAGGACATGTCGTCGACCGTGCGCACGCGCCTGCGCCAGTACCAGACCGATCTGGCCGACCCGGCCCGCAGCTTCGGCGAGGTCTGGACCCTGTACCCCCAGGGACGCCCGCAGACGATGAACGTGCGCTTTTCCGGTCATACCCTGCCCGACGGTCGCCTCGCGATGCTGTGCGAGGGCAACGAAGAAAGCCTGCGCGAACCGGAGGCGTTGCGCAGCGTGCAGGCCCTGCTGCATACGCCGGTGCAGATCACGCTCTTTTCCGCCGGGGGAGAGCCGCTCTATCTCAACCCGGCTGCCCGCAGCGCATGGGCCGACCCGTCGCTCAGTCTCATCGACCGTTTCGCCGATCCCGGCGAGGGTGCGGATTTCCTGGTGACGCTCAGGCAGAACCGGAAGGCCAGGATCGTCGCACGGGCGCGCATCGCCGGGGGCGACCGGTGGCACAAGATCAAGGCGAGCCTCTGCTATGATTCCGTGACGGGCGAGGAGGCCTGTCTCGTCAGCGAATTCGACGTCACCGAACTCAAGAGAGCCGAACAGCGCGCCGCCGCCGCCGATATCGCGAAATCGGAATTTCTCGCGAACATGAGCCACGAGTTGCGCACGCCGCTGAATGCGATCATCGGATTCGCCGACTTCATCGGGTCTGGCCCCCATGCGTCATCGGTGCCGGAGCGGGTGCTCGACTACGTCAACGATATCCACGAGAGCGGGCTGCGCCTGCTGAGCGTCATCAACGATATTCTCGACCTCACGAAGGTCGAGACGGGAGATATAGCGTTCGCGTCGCAGGAAGTGCAGTTGGTGGAAACCTTCGAATGCATGAAGCGCCTGATGACCCTGCAGGCGGAGAAAGGGGACATCCGGCTCTCGATCGCGTCGATCGGAGACGATCTGTCGATCGAGGCAGACCCCTTCCGGTTCCAGCAGGTGATGACGAACCTGATAAGCAATGCGATCAAGTTCACCGATCCCGGCGGAACCGTCACCCTGGAAGCCGAGCGGCGCTCCGGCGAGATCGCGGTCATCGTGCGCGATACCGGCATCGGCATGACCCCCGAGGAGGTGATCGAATGCATGAGGCCCTTCCGACAGGCGGAAAACTCGACGGCCCGGCGCTTCGGCGGAACGGGTCTCGGTCTTCCCCTCAGCAAGATACTGGTCGAAAATCAGGGCGGAACCCTGGAAGTGCAGTCCGAGACAGGGGTCGGAACGAAAGTCGTCGTCTCGCTGCCGCTGTACCGGGCGAGCGCCCTGCGCACGACCGGGTAAGCGACAGGCCGCACCCTGCTGCGCCTCAGCAGCCGCCGAAATCGCGACAGGTTCCCCGATCCCCGAGGGCCGTGGCCAGTCGCTCCAGCGCCACGACATAGGCCGCTTCGCGCAGGCTGCCGACATCGTCCATCCGATCGATCACCGTGTCGCAGGCTCCGTTCATCCGGTTCTCCAGCCTGTCCTGCACTTCGTCGAGCGACCAGTGATCGCCGCTGCGGTTCTGCACCCATTCGAAATACGACACCGCCACACCCCCCGCATTGGCGAGGATATCGGGCGCGGCCTCGATCCCCCGCTCCCGCAGGATCGCGTCGGCGTCGCTCGTGACCGGCCCGTTCGCGATTTCCAGGATCGCGGCGGCATCGGTCTCCTCAGCGACCGACCCGTCGATCACCCCGCCCAGCGAGGCGGGAACCAGCAGATCGCAATCGAGCCGCAGCAGCGCATCCCCGTCTATTTCCTCGCCGCCCTCATAGGCCGTCACGGATCCGTCCTCCGCCTTCGTCTCGATCAGCTTTTCGACATCCAGCCCGTCGCCGTCGTAGACCCCGCCGCTGGAATCCGAGGCCGCGACGATCTTCATCCCCTCCTTCTCGGCCAGCCGCGCGAACGCCGTAGCCGCATTGCCGAACCCGTGCAGCGCGAGGGTCGCCCCGTCATCGGGAAGATCGAGCGCCTCGCCCAGCCGCATCATCGCATGGAACGCCCCGCGCCCCGTGGCCGTATCGCGCCCCTTGCTGCCGCCGAGCGAAACCGGCTTGCCCGTGAAGGCCCCCGGCTCCTTGCGATTGCGCAGGATTTCCAGCTCGTCCACCATCCAGGCCATCGTCATCGGTCCGGTATACATGTCCGGGGCCGGGATATCCCGCTCCGCCCCGATCACCGGCGCGAAGGCCCGTACCCAGCCCCGCGCGAGACGTTCCGTCTCCATTTCCGACAGGTCTTTCGTATCGACCGACACGCCCCCCTTGGCCCCGCCGAAGGGCAGGTCCACCACCGCGCATTTCATCGTCATCCAGAAGGCGAGGGTCATCACCTCGTCCATGTTGACGTCCGGGTGAAAGCGGATGCCGCCCTTGGTCGGCCCCAGCACGTCCGAATAGCGCGAACGCCACCCCTTGAAGAACCGCAGCGACCCGTCATCCATCCGCACGGGGATCGACGCGGCCAGCGTCTCCATCGGATATCCGAGCCTCTGCACCACCTCGTCGGGCGCATCGATATGCTTGGCAGCGGCGTTCAGGCGTTCACGGGCAGAGGCGAGGGACATCGAAAAGCTCCTGACATGACGGATCGTTCAGGTCGATTTGTGCGGACGACGCGCAGGATCAACACATATTTCCGTGAAACCCGCCACAAGGAACCCTGCCATGAAAGCCTCCGATCTCTTCGTCCAATGCCTCGAAGCCGAGGGCATCACCCGCATCTACGGCGTGCCGGGAGAGGAGAATGCGGATTTCATGCTCTCCCTCGAACACTCCTCCATCGAGTTCGTGCTGACCCGCCACGAGCAGGGCGCGGCCTTCATGGCCTCGGTCCACGGGCGGCTCACGGGCGAGGTCGGCGTGTGCCTCGGCACCCTCGGCCCCGGCGCGACCAACCTCATCACCGGCGTGGCCGACGGCGACATGGACCGCGCCCCCGTCCTCGTCCTGACGGGGCAGGGCGCGACCACCCGGCTGCACAAGGAAAGCCATCAGGTCATGGACGTGGTCGAGATGTACCGCCCCGTGACCAAGTGGTCCCACTCCATCCTTGCCCCCGGCAATATCCCCGAGATCATCCGCAAGGCGGTCAAGCTCGCCACCACCGAAAAACCCGGCGCGGTCCATATCGAACTCGCCGAGGACATCGCGGGCATGGAGACGGAGGCGACCCCGCTCACCCCCACGCGCACCCGTCGCCCCGTTCCCGACGACAAGACCATGGACCGGGTGTGGGACGCCCTGCGCGCGGCCAAACGCCCCCTCATCATCGCGGGCAACGGCACCATCCGCAAACGCGCCAGCAAGCAGTTGCGCAAGTTCTGCGACGCGACCGGCATCGGAGTCCTGATGACCTTCATGGCCAAGGGCGCGGTCGATATGGACGCGGACCACTGCCTCTATACCATCGGCATGGGCCAGCGCGATTTTCCCATGCTCGCCATCGAGGATGCCGATCTCGTCGTCACGCTCGGCTATGACATGGTCGAGTACCCGCCCCGCAACTGGAACCCCCACGGCACCCAGAAGATCGTCCATATCGACTTCCTCCCCGCCGAGATCGACGCCAATTACATGCCCGAGGTCGAGGTGGTCGGCGATCTGGCCCATGCCCTGTGGATGCTCAACGAGCGCGTCGCCCGCGACGGCACTTCCGACTACGACCTCTCCGCCCAGGCCAGACTGCGCGCGACGATGGGCGAGGAATTCACCCGCCATGCGGACGATACCGGCACCGGCCCGATCCGCCCCCAGAAGGCGCTCGCGGACGTGCGCGCGGTCCTCGGCCCGAAGGACATCGTCCTCTCCGGCGTCGGCGCGCACAAGATGTGGATCGCCCGCCATTACCAATGCCACGAGCCGGGAACCTGCATCATCTCCAACGGCTTCTGCTCGATGGGAATGCCCTTGCCGGGGGCCATCGCCGCTGCCCATGCCTGCCCCGATGCGAAAGTGCTGGCCATCGCCGGAGACGGGGACTTCATGATGAACGTGCAGGAGATGGAGACGGCCAAGCGCCTGAACGCCAACATCACCGCTCTGGTCTGGGAGGATGGCGGCTACGGCCTCATCGAATGGAAGCAGGAGCAGGAATTCGACCGTCACACGGCGCTGTCCTTCGGCAATCCCGACTGGCTGCAACTGGCCAGCAGTTTCGGCTGGCACGGTGCGCGCTGCGACGCCGCCGCCGACCTGCAAGACACCCTGCGCACGGCCCTCGCCCATGACGGCCCATCCCTCGTCGTCATCCCCATCGATTATTCCGAGAACATGAAACTCACCGAACGCCTCGGCCGCGTGACCGCGTCGTTCTGAACAGACCTCTGCCCGTGAAGAAGGGATAAGAAAGGCGATATCGGCGACGCCAGCACGATGCGACTCCCTCCCCGTGAAACGGGGAGGGCTGGGGTGGGGGCGCCCGCAGGGCGCAAGCGATGTCGCCCCCATGACCAGACCATCTCGATCTACCCCGCCACATCCTCCCGTATCTCGATCAGCGTCGGCTTCCCGGCCCCTCGCGCGCTCGACCAAACCTTCGGGATCACCGTCGCACAGCGCATATTCCGCCCCATGGGCCGGGGTGAAATGGCCGAAATCGAACGGGGCCACTTCCACGCCCATGCGCGCAATGCCGAGCGAATCCATATCGTCCTGAATCTGCCCCAGCCGCCCGTCGTTCCAGACCACGACCGGCAGGCTCGTCCCCGGCCGCGCGGCGCTGTCGAAAGCCCTATGACCCGCAGGCTGCCGTCTTCGGCTCTGTCATCGAGACCATGCAACCGGGCGGCAGGACAAGCGATACGGTCGTCCCCTCGCCCAATGTGCTCTCGATCTGCAACATGCCGTCATGGGCATTCGCGACCAGATTGCAGATGGCCAGTCCAAGGCCCAGCCCGCCGTTTTTCCGGGCAAAGGCGCTTTCGGCCTGCTGGAACGGTTGCCGGATCTGTTCGATATCCTCTTCGGATATTCCGATCCCTCGATCGGTGACGCTGAAGCAAAGCTCGCCACGGGGCGTGAAGGTCAGATCGATGACCACTTCTCCCCCACTGCGTGAGAATTTGATCGCGTTCCCGACGATATTGGTCATCGCCTGGATCATGCGGGACTCGTCGCCTTCGATCACCAACTCATCGATCCGCGACGGCGCCCGGACGACGGTGACGCTCCCATCCCGCGCATTCGCGCTGCAGACGGTCATCACCGAATCGACGGCGGCGAACATGTCGAAGGGGCGGCTCTCGAAGGACATCTTGCCCACCTCGGCCCGCGAGATGTCGAGGATATCGTTGATGATGGTCAGCAATTGCTGCCCGCTGTCGTTGATATGGACGGCGTATTCCTGATATTGCGCCGGTTGCACGGTCCCGAGCATTTCCTTCGAGATGATTTCCGAGAACCCGATGATCGCGTTCATCGGCGTGCGCAACTCATGGCTGACCACGGCCAGGAACTCGCTCTTGGCCCGCTCGGCCTGCTTGGCCTCGTGGTACAGGTTGACCGCCCGTTGTTCGGATTCCTGCAGACAGGCGATGGTTCTTTCCAGTTCGCATTCGTAGGCGTACTGGCTGCGCTCGGTCTTTTCGTGGAAGAACATCCCGACGGCGAGGGCCATGCAGCATGTCAGGACGTAGAGGATGCTGGAATAGGCGGCTGCGATGGTCACGTTCGAGAACATGACGACGAACGTGATGGACAGCGTCACCGTGACCGAGAGCGCCAGGGTCATCCTGAACGAGGGCAACAGCATCATCGCGGTAGAGAACACGACGACGATCATCCCGAAGGGATAGATGTCTGCGACCGGCCCCTCCAGTCGTATGCACATGAAGAGGATCGAGCTGGACATCAGCGTCATGTAGACCATGAAGACCAGGTTCTCGTGGCCCCGAAGCCGCCCGCTCGCGAAGACGATGGCAAGGGCCGCCATGGCCGGCGCGATGAGGCCGAGGCGTATGAGAACGAATGTCCCGGCATTGATGCCCGTGACCATCCAGTCGAGAGCGGCATAGGCCGCATAGATCAAGACACCCGCACACAGGAAGAAGCTGTGAGCGCGAAAATTCCGCGCATTGCTTTGCGCCCTGAACGCCTTCTCGCGTTCGGGGTCATCGAAGTGCTCGTATTGGAAGATTTCCGCGATCATCAGTAGGCATCGTAAAGTCAAGGTCTTTAGATTTTGCAACTGACGTCGAGCGATATCACCCCCGCCGAAGGGCGGAACTCTGCGGGGGGGCAAGGATCAGCAAGCGTATTAACGAAACGTTTATAACAACTTAAAGGTGATTAAAGCAAAACGCATGTCGCAGTTGGCCTTACTATGATCTAATAAGACAATAGAATAGATTAACCACTTTCTTTGAGCGTGCAGTCGTGTCTGCTAGCGTCGAGCGAATCTACAAGAAAAGATCAAAAAATGATATCGCCGGGGACGCAAGATGACACATATGATCGAGGAGAATATTGCCTATTTGGGGCGGATCGTGTCGGAAGGTGGTCCCTTGCCACATCAGTACGAGCCGGTGGCCGATGCTTTTTCGCGCCTTCATGCCGCTTGCTATCGAGAGGTCGATGGATTGTCCGAGTTGGACCATCCGATCCGCGTATTGGAGCTGTTTCTCGATGCCCATGGCGATATCTTCCGCTCGGTCGCGACGATGCAGGGCTTCGCCTTCGTGAAGCCACGGGGCTACGCAGGCGACTTCGAGATGATCGAGCGAATCTACGACCGGGTCGTATCCCCCGATGAGCGACTGGCCCGTTGGGACCGGTTCTTCCACGAGGGTGCCGCCCCGCAGGCCGTCCGCAATCGCGCGCAGTATATCCACGATATTCTCGAGGATGGCGGATACCGCTCGCTTCTATCGCTCGGCTGCGGCTCGGGGCGCGACCTGTCGAAAACGAACGACGGCGGGCTCGTCGAGCGCATGATGCTGGTGGATGCGGATGGCGATGCCATCGCGAAGGCGAGGAACTGTCTCGATAATCCGTCGATCGAATACACCTTTCTGCAGAAGAACGTCTTCCGTCTGAAGCTGGACGAGGCCTTCGACATCGTCTGGTCGGCGGGTCTCTTCGACTATCTCAATACCCGCCGCGCCGTTTTCCTGCTGGAGCGCGTTCGCGGGTCGATGGCCGATGGCGCGCGGATCGTCATCGGCAACTTTTCGAGAGACCACAATCCCTCCCGTCCCTACATGGAACTCGTGGGTGAATGGCGGCTGATCCATCGCAGCGAGCAGGAGATGGCCGATTTGATGATCGCCGCCGGGTTCGATGCGAGGAACGTGTCCGTCGAGAGCGACGGGACCGGCGTCAATCTCTTCGCCAATGCGGTGAAGTGATCCGACCGCCCTTGCTCTCTCGCTCACGAAAGACGGGGCAGGGTGTCGCTCCTACCGGGCAATGCCCTTCACCGCTTCATGCCTCGGGCAATCGACGAGATGATCGTTGACCAACCCGCAGGCCTGCATCACCGCATAGACGATTGTTGGGCCACAGAACCGGAACCCGGCCTTCTTCAGTGCTTTCGACAGGGCCACCGATTCGGGCGTCTGTGCGGGAACCTCCGCCATGCTGCGAAAGCCGTTCTGGCGTGGCTCGCCATCGACATGTCGCCATAGGAAGTCCGAAAAGGACCCGCTCTCCATCAGCGTCAGCCAGGCCTGTGCATTGCCGATGGTCGCCTCGATCTTCCCCCGGTGTCGCACGATCCCGGCATCGCCCAGCAACCGCGCCACATCCGCCGCGTCATAGCGCGCGATCACGGCGGGATCGAAGCCGTCGAAGGCCAGCCGGAAATTATCGCGCTTGCGCAGGATCGTGATCCAGGACAGCCCGGCCTGAAACCCGTCCAGCATCAGCTTTTCGAACAGGGCCCGGTCATCGTATTCCGGAACGCCCCATTCCGTATCGTGATAGGCGACGTAGAGAGCGTCGGTCCCGCACCAGTCGCAGCGTCGATCAACCATCCGTACACACCTATAAAAAAAACAATTCGCGCTAACCTATCGTTCTTTCGGTATGACAGGGAACGCCCTAGAAGGATTTTCCTTGCCGGTATCGAGATAAGCGGAGCCAGCCCCCCACATGGACGCGACGACCCTTCTGAATATCTCCGCGATCCTGCTCGCCTTTGCCGCCCTGTTCGGCTGGCTCAACACGATGTATCTCAAACTGCCGCTGACCATCGGCCTGATGCTCATTGCGCTCATGGCCTCCATCGCCGTGACGGGGATCGATGCCGCCTTCGATCTGGGCTATGCGGAGCGCGCGCGCACGGCGCTGGCGCGGATCGATTTCCACGACAGCCTGATGATCGGGATGCTGCATCTGCTGCTCTTCGCCGGAGCCTTGCACACCGATCTCGATGCCCTGCTGAAGCATAAGTGGCACATCCTGCTCATGGCGACCCTCGGGGTCGTCATCTCGACCTTCTTCATCGGCTTCGCCACCTACTTCCTCCTCGCCGCGCTCGGCTGGCCCGTCTCGCTGATCTGGTGCCTCGTCTTCGGCTCGCTGATCTCCCCGACCGATCCGGTGGCCGTCCTCTCCATCATCCGCACCCTCACGGTGCCCAAGACCCTTCAGGTCAAGATTGCGGGCGAGAGCCTCTTCAACGACGGTATCGGTGTGGTCGTCTTCCTCGCCCTGCTCGGCATCGCCACGTCGCCGACCGGCCATGTCGATGCGGGAGAGATCGGGATGCTGCTGTTCGAGGAGGTCGTGATCGGCGTCCTGATCGGTCTCGTGCTGGGCTATGTCGCCTTCTTCGCCATGCGCAGGATCGACGACTACGTGGTCGAGGTCATCATCAGCCTCGCGCTCGTCATGGGCATCTATGCCCTCTGTTCCTACGTCCATGCCTCCGGCCCCCTCGGCGTCGTCATCGCGGGCCTGTTCATCGGCAACCACGGCAGCCGCTTCGCCATGTCCGAGGTGACGCAGGAGCATCTGGTCAAGTTCTGGGAACTGATCGACGAGGTACTCAACGCCATCCTCTTCCTGCTGATCGGCTTCGAGATTCTCGTGATTCCCTTCTCCCCGAGCCTCGGCCTGCTCATCGCCCTCATCATTCCCGTGGTCCTGCTCGGGCGTACGCTGGCGGTCAGCATACCCACCTGGCTGATCGGGAAAGGCGGCGGCGTGATCGAGAAGGGATCGATTCCCGTCCTGATCTGGGGCGGGCTGCGCGGCGGTATTTCTGTCGCCCTCGCCCTGTCCCTGCCCGATTTCGAGGGAAAGCAGATGGTGCTGGCGATGACCTATGGCGTGGTCGTCTTCTCGATCATCGTGCAGGGCCTGACGGTTCAGAAGGTCATCGCGCGGTCCGTCGGCAAGGGCGCGGATAGATAGAGAGAGAAATCCGGTAAGACAAAACTAAGACCAATGCGCGAGAAACGAATAAGCGAAACCTAATCCCGAGTGAACTGTGGTGACAGTCATGACGTCCAGCAACAGCCTCACGATACCGCAGATGATCGACGCCCTTGCTCGGGCGGGCGACGCGGTTTTCCTGTGGTCCCGCGAGGATGACGGCATAAGCTGGCTCGACCGCAGCGTTCTCGACCGCACCCTCGCATCCCTGGGTGAATGCCGGACGGGCAGCGCGCTCGCGACCCGCTACGGCGACGATCATGCCAAGCGCCGCCGTCACTGGCTCGACCGTCCTAGGGCGCTCGGCGGCTTCATCGCCACCCACCGAATCGACGATGGCGGCATCGACCACTGGATCGAGGAACGCCTCGTCCGGGTCTCGGGTCAGGGTAATTCGGCCCTGTGCCTCGGGTTCCTGCGCAACGTCACGGAGCTTCAGGCCTATCAGGAGCGCCTGACCTATCTCGCCTGCTTCGACGAGCTGACCGGCCACTTCACGCGCGCACGGCTGCGCACCGTGCTGGCCCAGTCCCTCGTCTCCTCCTTTGCCGAGAAGAGCGGATTCTGCTTCGCCCTGATCGGCCTCGACAACATGGCCGGGGTCAACCACGCCTTCGGCTACGATATCGCCGACGAGGTACTGACCGGTGTCGGACAGCGGATCAACGACCGCCTGCTCGAAGGAGAGGCCATCGGGCGGGTCGCCAGTTCGAAATTCGGCGTCGTCCTCGAATCGACCACGCCCCAGGAAGGCGTCGCACGGCTGCAGGCGATCCAGAAGGCGATCCGCGACGAGTTCATCCTTACCGGCTCCGGCCCGGTCGCCGTGACCGTCTCCATCGGCATGGTCGACCTGCCCCTGCAGGCCCGGACCACGCAGGATGCCTTCGCCTGTGCCGAGGATGCCCTGACCGTCGCCAAATACACGGCCCCCGGCGGCTTCGCGATCCATAAGCCCAACGAGACCGATGCGGAGAACCGGCGCGCCAACGTCGCCATGGCCGATGAACTGTCGGCAGCCCTGCGCGAGGAACGGATCTGCCTCGCGTTCCAGCCGATCGTCAGTTCGGATGATACCGGCAAGGTCGTGTTCTACGAATGCCTCGCGCGCATGGTGGACCGGAACGGCGACCTGATACCGGCGGCCAGGTTCATGCCGGTGGCGGAACAGCTCGGCTTCGTCCGCCTCATCGACCAGCGCGTCCTCGAACTCGCCTTCGAGGTCCTCTCGGCGGATGCGTCGCTACGGCTCTCGATCAACCTGTCGCCCCAGACCATGAACGATACCGGCTGGGGGCGCAGCTTCGACCGCCTGACCATGGCCGATCCGGCGGCGGCGAAGCGCCTCATCATCGAGATCACCGAATCCTACGCCATCCACGATGCAGGCCACGCGATCCAGCGTCTCATGGAGTTTCGCGAACGCGGTTGCGCGGTTGCGCTGGACGATTTCGGCGCGGGCTACACGTCCTTCAAGTATTTCAAGACGCTGGGCCTCGATATCGTGAAGATCGACGGCTCCTATGTGCGCGGCGTCCTGCAGGATGCCGATAACCAGCTCTTCGTCCGCAACCTGACGCAGCTTGCAAAGCATTACGGCATGGCCGTCGTGGCAGAGATGGTGGAGAGCGACGAGGCCGGTGCGCTGCTCAGCAGCATGGGGGTCGATTGCCTGCAGGGCAACCATTTCGGGGCGGCCGAAGTGGTCGATACCCGCGCGCAGCCCCGGCGTCTCTTCTGCGGCTGAGGCAAGCCCGGCGCCAGGCGTTCCCGCTCTCTACTGCGCGACCGTCGCGACGACCGCTTTGGGACGCAGCTCGGCCAGAACCAGCGATATCTTCGCAATCCCCGCCTTGAAGCGCGCCAGTTCCGGCCCGGACAGGCTGTGGATCGGGCCGAAATCGCCGATTTGCATCGGATTGATCCGCTTGCCGTTCTCGATGACTTCGAAATGCAGGTGCGGCCCGGTAGAGCGACCCGTGCTGCCCACATAGCCGATGACGTCGCCCTGCTTGACGCTCATTCCCGAGCGCAGACCCTGCGCATAGCGGGACATATGGGCATAGGCGGTCTTGTAGGTTCCGGTATGGCGGATGCGGATGTACTTCCCATATCCGCCCCGACGCCCGAGATAATCGATGACGCCGTTCCCGGCGGCGACGATCGGCGTGCCCGTGGGCGCCCGGAAATCGACGCCCCGATGCATCTTGCGATAGCCGTCGATCGGGTGACGGCGCATCCCGAAATTCGAGCTGATCCGGGCATAGGCGAGAGGGGTGCGCATCAATGCCCGCTTGTTGGTCTTTCCCTCGCGATCGAAATACTCGAAGATTCCCGGCTCCGTCTCGGCGCGGAAGAGGGCCGTCTGACGCCCCTGATTCTCGATCATCGCATAGACGATATCGCCGTAATCGCCGTTCTCCTTCTTGTCGAACAACACTTCGAACCGGTCCCCGACCCGCAGGTCGCGCTCGAAATCCACGAGATAGCGGAAGATATCGGTCAGGGTCGTCGCCTCGCCCGGCGTCATGCCCGCCGTATCCGCTGCCTCGTAGAGCGACGAGTTCACGATGCCCTGCACGAAGACACGCTCCGGCTCGTTCATCCCCAGAAAGTGACCGCCCAGTGCTTCGCTGGTCGTCACCGGGCGGAAAGCGGCTTCCTGTGTCTCCTCGTCGGCCGATACGGCAGCCCAGAGATCGGGTTTGTCGCTGTCCCAGAGCAGTTCGACGATCCGCTCGTCTCCCTCGACGGGCGCATGGAACCGCAGCCGGACACCGATCAGCTTGTTCGTTCCGAGTTTCCGGTTCGGTTTGAAGGCCAGATCGAGCCGGTCATCCGCTGAAAGGGTCTCCGAGATCGAATCCGCCCGCAGCGCGACGAGCGTCGCCCGCTTGTCGTCGTCGTTGACGTGGAATCCGTCCAGCAGATCGGCCAGCGTCTCGCCGCCGAGCGCGCGAACCGTCTCGATCCGGTAGGTGTCCCCGATCACGCGCGTACCGCTCCCGGTATCGATCCGCGCCGAACTGTCCCTGTGCCCCTGTGTCGACAATTCGGGTGGGATGATCGTCAGGGAGGCGGTATCGGGCATCCTCGGAAAGATGTGTTCGCCCGCGAAGTGGCCGCCTGCTTCCGGGGGCGTGAGGCTGGCCAGTCGAACCGACGCTTCGGGCTGGGGAAGCCTCGCGCCCGGAACATCTCCGCTGCCGAACAGGGTATCGGTATCGAGGGCGATATCCGGCAAGGGGCGCGCCTCGAATTTCGGGTGGGCTTCCCTGATCGCCTCGCGGATCATCGCGTCGGGATCGTCGATGAAGGGAAGTGTTTCGAGCCTGTCGCTGTCTGCGAGGGCGGAGGGTGCCGCCAGCGGCGTCGCCGTCGGCAGGGTCACGGCAGCCTGGGGCATATGCAGGGTTCGTGCGATCTCCGGAACGACGTCGTCGCCACCGATGGTCGCAAGGGCCGCATTCGACGGACCGAAGTTGGAGTGACTCGAAGTGACGACCGACGAAGCGAAGCCCATGATGCAGATCGCCATGATGGCGGGGCGTCCCAGCAAGATGCGCCGGGCGATCATGCGGCGGGCTTGGCTGTTCGTGGGCGGCACGTATAGCGTCATGCGACGGGCTCCGGGAGTTGCGACCAATGCCCATCGGGCGTGCTCATCACCCTTGGGGAGAGAAGCGTGGGCTTCCTTGGATAACGTCAGGAAAAATGCCGGTATCGGGAGTCCCTGTCAACAACCAGTTTTCGAAGCTAAAACAGTGCATTATCCGAATCGGCTCGAATGTGGTTCCTTGGAGGATAACGAGACCGGGAAAAAAGTCGGGAAAGTTTGTTTTTTAGGTTTGACAGGGTCGGGGGGTTTCTGTAGACACCGCCTCCTTGCCAGACGATACGACGGCAACGCTCTTTGATAATTGAGAGATACCATGAAGGGATATGTGGGTGGCTTGGCTGCTGTGAGGTAGTTGGGGTTTACT
>ENA-ORXU01002151-ORXU01002151.1-marine-metagenome-genome-assembly--contig:-NODE-2151-length-13922-cov-4.306031_pt1 | contig 13922 bp, 11 predicted proteins | sample MGYA00237869_ERZ511484 | MGnify/ENA metagenome assembly ERZ511484
ATGCTGATGTCTATGTGGATAGAGATAAAATCAGCTCTGTATCTGGACAACTGAGAACCATCTACTGGCATGCACGGTAGTGAACCCAGACAACATGCAACCGGTAGCAGCCACATCACATTCAATTCATACTACCGAAAAAACACCAGCGCTATAATTGATCGTAATCTACACAAGCTCTTATACCGAAGAACCTTCTGCCTCATTACTCTGAATTAGCCTTTAGAAGATTCTCGGCCAAACCTTGCCACGTTTAACCAGTCACTCACAGTTTCAATAACGAGGCGCCTGTCCTCTTCCAGGATGACCGCGTGATCCGATTGCCGGATATATTTCTCTGTGACTAACGATGAATTCTTGAGAGTCGGGAACATGGCCATCAGCTGCCCCTGGTACGTGTAGGTTTCGTATTCGCTACCCGTAAATACAAAAAGCATGTCGGTATTCTGCCCTAAAAGCTGATTCAGGTTGTCCGCCATAAGCTCTTGCGGTGGCACGTATCGATAGTTGTCATCCAGCGCATTTAACGCTGCCTGGTCCTCGGCTGACACCACGTCGCCGGATGCGACTTTCAAGTCTGATTTCAATAAAGAAACCATACTGTCGGTCGCGTCAGGATCCAAGGCTGCACGAGGCCTTGAGGACGCATTCGCATCCTCGGCCTCTGGCGCAAAGCGGCTGCTGATGCGCGCTGTCAAACCCCGCAGGCGATTACGAACCTTACTCACCGACATGAGCCTGGGCAAATAAAATGCCATAACCTTATGCAATTTGAACCAGCCAGCTTTGTATGAATAGCCGTTGAGTAGCGCAACACCCACTACTCTCCTGTCTTGCAACGCAGTGGCTAGAGCATCGTCAGCACCTGAACATAATCCAAACAGGATGAATCGTTTATGGCCATACGTTGTTTGCAGAAAATTCATACACTGCATAACCTCTTGAACAGAGCGCTCCATAAAGTAACCACCCAGGCTGCCTGTTTCACTATCACCAACACCCGACAGGTCAAATCGGAAACCGGCGACACCGCGCATCGACAATGCTCGAGCCATCTCCACATGCAATCTAGAGGGCCCGATATGATGTAAAAGTCCTGCGGTCAGGTACAAAGCACAGGGAGGACTTTCCCGCCCGGTTTCTGACTGCGTTGCATCTGGCGTATAGACACCTGTCAGGGTATTTGTATCACCGAAAACACAGGCATGCTCGTCTGGTAATTCGAAGTTTGTAGTCCTTGGTGGTGTATCAGCATAACCCATGACTAAGACCCAGCCCGGCGTTGTTGCTGTCTCGCCTGTTGTGCAAGCATGATATCTGTAACTAGCACGGCCGCATCATTGATACGCATATCATGAGTGAGTGTACGGGGGTTGATCCAATCGTTCGAATCTTCTACTTCGTGCAACTTGCTACCCAGCATTGACAAATCTGATAAAACATCCATTCTCGATCTTATGATGTGAGTGGCAGAATTTGACTCAACAGATTGCAAAAGCCTCGGTAAATTAAGAGAGGATATGGAATTTTTCATTGATTGATTTAAAACCAGACCTGCATATTCCGAAAGACCGTCTTTCCTCGCCGTTCTAGGCTTGAGAAAGCAGAAAGTATCCGCTCGAATCTCCGTGTGCAGCTGTTCCATTTCGTCCAGCCACCGCCCACCATCAAAAACCGGTTCCAGAAAAAACCGATTATTGATGGGGAATGATACGAGATCTGTTTTTGCAGCAATTAAAGCACCCATTCTTATAGCCAACAAATCTAAAGACTGAACATGGCCCGATAACAGAAGGGCGGCATCTCGTAAATCGTCTGCCCAGTGTTCCTCACTATGCAGCAGGCAACTATCACTACTGGAATTGCCTGTACCCTGCCAGTCGAAACGCAATACTGTAAAACCCATACGCGACAGATTTTGCATGAAACTACGAAACGGCCTCTGTACACGCCTCTGTTCGTTACCTAAAGGCGGAACAATCAATAAACCTCTACCGTTATCATTGTGCCTCTCAGGCTTCTGCAACAGCGTGTAAAGCTGGCGGCTTCGAGTATTTATGAACAACGGCTGAGGCGGAGGTACTTGTCGCTCAACAGCCTTGCCCTCAAGGTGTGCCGCCAGCGAGTATACGGAATCGAGAAAAAAGAAATCTCTTGTGGAAATGACGATATCAAGCTCAGAGTGCATCCTGGCAATCACTCTCACGGCCATCAGCGAGTTTCCACCCAGACTAGTAAAACAATCGTGTAATCCTACTCGGGGCAACTTCAGAACCTCTGCCCAGATTGCGCACAATTTACTCTGCATCTCTGTCGTTGGAGGCATGTAGCTTTCACTGGATAGCAAAGACTCAGCCTTGACCTGCGACAACGCCGCTCGATCAACTTTTCCGTTGATGGTCTTGGGCAGCGACTTCATCACGGCATAACGTGCCGGTCGCATCACTTCAGGTAATTGCTGTGCAACACTGGCAGCCAGTTTACCCGTCAAGATATCAGAATCACCCGCAGCGAGGTACGCCGTGAGCAACACGGTACCATCATGGTTTTCCCCAGTCACCAGAACCTCATCCACGCCAGGATGAGCCATCAACACGCTCTCGATCTCACCCGGTTCGACACGATAACTACCCACCTTTATCTGATGATCAATACGCCCGACGCAGACAATGTTGCCATCATCCCGCCAATGCGCAAGATCGCCCGTCCGGTACATCCGATGCTTAATCACTTCCGGCACCCGCTGAGTAATCTGACCATCCGGCAAGTCCTGTGGTGCCAGCTCTGAATCCAGGTTCGCATTCGGCACAACAAACGGATCGGGCACGAAGGCTTTCTCGGTCAGTAACGGTTTGTTCTGGTAACCGTCAGCCAGAGCACCACCACCGATATACAACTCACCTACCTCGGCATCAGTAACCGGCCTACCGTTCGCATCCAGAATATACGTCGTGTAGCCAGGCAGAGCCACGCCGATCGGTAATGACGGCTCATTCCAGTCAGTCGGTGGAATGAAAACGGTGGCAGACACCGTTGTTTCTGTGGGTCCATATGCGTTTGCCCAAAGCACCGTCGGCGCTGCCAGAGTTTTCCAGCGTTCGTAGTGCCCAACGGATACCTTGTCACCGGTGACCACCATGAGTCTGAGACAATTCGGCACACAGCTGTTGGCAGCCAACATGAGATCAACCCATTCATGCCAATAACCCGTCGCCAGATGCACTGCCGATATCCTGTGTTGCTCGATGACATCGCTCAGCTCTATCTGGGCAGCGCTTCGTTCAACAGGCCGTAGAATCACAGCAGCACCGATCATCAACGAAGGGAATATTTCCTCTATCGATATATCGAAACTCAACGTCGCAAACTGAAGTGTTCTGTCATCTTTGCACAGCTGGTACACATCAATATCGGCATGGCAGTAACACGCCAATGCGCCGTGCGACACTACTACGCCTTTAGGTTGCCCTGTAGAGCCGGATGTGTACATGACATAGGCACCGTCAGTAGGACTTGGCGCGTATCTTTGCGTTGGCGGGCAGGGTGTAAAATCGCTGATACTACTCAACTCGATCCGACGGATAGCGTCTGTCTCCACCCAGGCCAATTCGGATGAAGGCTGTATGGTGTCAACCACGACACACTCTATGGAAGAGTCTTCCAGCATATAGAGCAGGCGCGATTCCGGGAAGGCTGGATCAAGAGGGACGAAAAGTGCCCCGGTGCGATAGCAACCGATCATGATCGCTACGATGGCAACAGATCTTTCGCTGCAAATACCCACGCTGGCACCGGCTTTGACGCCCTGAGCATGTAGTGCCGCTACTGCCTTGTCGCCAAGTTTGGAGAGTTGTGCATAGCTTAATACCTCGGCATCCTGACACAGCGCGATGGCATCAGGATTATCGATGCATTGCTGATCGAAGCACTGCAAAAAAGTACCCTGAAGACGCGATTGCATTGTCAGGACCTGCAAGCGTGGGCTAGCTGGCGTAACAAGCGTAGGACTAGCTCAACGGGATTCACTGGTGTTTACCTCGGACGATTGTGTCACATCAGGCACAGGGATTTATGCACAGTAGATTATAAGTTAGTTTCAGGCGTAAAAAGCTCACTGCTCCTCAGTCACCGGGCTACTTGCGTTAAGGCACGCTCAAATTTACAATTTGCCACAGCGCTATCCAGCCGTTGCCCACCTATTACCTTGTCCACACCTTGGTTCAACCTCGACAGGCGACAAGCTGATGCTGATTCCTGCAGGTGGAAGCCGGCGAGAGCTTGGTAAGGCTGACAGCGATGATCAAGGCGTTCTTTGCGCTGGCACGCACTACCGGACAATAACTTTTGTTCCGGCGAGCACGCCGTGAGGCGATTACATGATGATTTACGCGCAGCTACAATCACTGAATGATGTGTATCACACGAACAGCCAGCTTCAGTCGATGTGGGCAATATCGCTATCAGCTCTTGCGGCGCTGGACTGGTGGCCAGGGTCGCTGTGTATTCATCGGCCTGAACCCCAGCACGGCTGATGTGCTGGCAGATGACCCGACCATCCGCCGCTGTATGGTCTTCGCACAGGATTGGGGCTATGAGGAAATGGTGATGGTCAATCTGTTTGCCTTCCGGACCCCACACCCGACACTGCTCAAGGCTGCGTTGCACCCAACCGGGCGACAGAACCGGCGCGCACTTCATCGCGCCTGCCGTTCCGCCGATCACATCGTCGCTGCCTGGGGTAACCACGGAACCTTTCAAAATCAGGCTAGCAAAATGGCCTCTGTCTGGGCAGAGCTGCCGGTCTATTGTTTCGGTATGACGAAAAGCCATCAGCCCCTGCACCCCCTATATCAACCACGCACAGCGAACCTGATTGAGTTTATGTCGAGGCGCTAAGGCTCGAGCTCACGCCAGCTCAGACGCCCGTTGTTCATCGACGCATCCACAGCCATGGATGAGGCCTCAGGATCGGTCTCACCATGCGTCAACAGTACATCGCCAGTATCGGCAGCGACCAAGGTAGGTTCCGCAAAAGGGTTGCCGCCATCGCGAATACCGCTCAGTTCTTCCTCTGCTCCAAAATTACCATCGCCATCCACATCAAACGGTGAGGTCGTCAACATGGAGCCATCCCCCGGGTTGAAGATCATCAACCAGCCATCCTGCCGAGGATCGCACTCATCACCGGAAGGAATATGAGTGGTTACGAATAATTTACCATCTCGCAGCACAGGATTGGCTACCACCTGTTCCCCTTGCGGTGTATTGAATTCCAGATCGATATACCAGCCGCGATGGGTCTCCCAGTCGATAGTATTTTGCGTTGACTCACGCACTTGCACACCGCTGTCTATCACCCCGTCTCCATCCTCATCAATAGATCGGGTAACCTCGGCGGTAATGGTTTGTTCGAGAAGGTTCTGCAAAGGCTTTTTCTTGTCGGCAATGCGTTTTCCATCTCGCTTGTCCCACAATCCGTAGACCCTGTTTTTGTCAGTCGACTGTGTCTGGTCTTTGGGCTCAAGGTATTTTCCGGTTCCCACATAAAGCATTAGGCCAGTACCTGTCGGATGTGACCCCACGCGGATGGCGGTAGTAATGGGACGAGGTGTTCCTGCACTATCAATAGCCCTGAACAGTGATGTGGAACCACGAACCGCCGACGTCCATTTGTCCGGAGAGGCTCCACTTACATCAAATCCATAAATGTAACCAGCAAGATCGCCTGCATAGATCATATCGACAATCGAATCACCGTCAAGATCAACCGCTGTCGGTTCTGACATACCGTTATGATTCTTGTATCGTCTCTTTGTCGTCAGTTTCGCCATAAGTTGTCCGGTGAACAAGTCCACAACGAACACCGCAGATTCGCCACGGCCTCTATTTCCATCGTTCTCGCGACTTCCATACCCGTTAGAAAAGATGGCAGCCCAGCGCCCATTGTTCATACGTGCAATCAATGGTGTGGAGTAGCTGTAGCCCATCTCAGCATTATCTTCATCGGTAAATTCCCACAACACCGAGGCCCCCGCGTTCTGTTCAGTAACAGTACCGGGATCTGTGACGTCCAGTGCAAATACGCCTTGTCCACCACGTCTTAATCCACTAACCAGTACTGTGCGCCACTGACTTCCATCAAATGCATCGCCAATTCTCGGCGTGCCATCAACGTAGTATTTGTGTGAGTAACGCGGGTGCGTCAATTCAGGGAGGTCCTTGTATACACTGGCAGGTACATAGGCGAAAAGCTCATTACCCGATCCTGCTGTATAAGACCCGTCAACGACGGTACCGGCATCAAAGGCGTGCAACATTCCGTCATTTGCACCCACGTAGACAACACGCTGTCGGCCGCGCTTGCTCTTGGCAAACGCTGAGTACGGCGAGCCGGTCTCCGCAGCCCCCTCACCCCAGTTATCGTCATAGAAGTAGGTTGGTTCACCCACCAGTTGTGGTGACGAGTGAACGATATCGCCAAGTGCTGCGCTCCTGAGACGGAAATCTGCGATCATTTCGCCACGTAAAAATCGTATACGTTCTGCGCCACGCGTATCAACCTTTCTCGATACCGGATCCACAGACAGTTGACCCATCTGTTTCACGCTGATATCCGCGTCTCCAGAGCCACCCGCTGTATCAGGCCACCTGAACGCTACTCCGGTTTTCAATACCGGGTTGTAGGTGAGAATCTGTCTGCTATCGCTTGCAATCTGTTTAGCCAGCCTGTCGTTGGCCGACCAGTCAGGAGTCGGTGCAAGCTCGCCTGCATTACTGATTGCAAACGATTGGACGTCACCTGTCCATTGTTTACTGACAAAATCTGCCTGATAGATTCTGCTGCCGGTAGTTAACGAGCCACTACTCACGCCGATAGAGCTGCCTGCACCAGCCTCCTCGCTTATCTGATCGAACACGTTTCTCAGTGTGTCTATCATCCTGGCCGGATTTACGACCGGGAAGTAGTTGTCCGGATTACCATCCCCGTCTGCATCCCACTCGATATCCTGTGGGATTCCGTCGTCGTTGATGTCATTGAATCCACCCCACTTTGCGGCGTACCATAACGGTGAAGGCAATTGCTCGGCACCTGCCGATGTTCCAGCCTTGAACGTGATAACTTGCTTGAGAGGCAATGCTATGCCATCAGACCAACCCACGCCTGGCGATTGACCCGGTGGCACATCAAGACGGAAGTCGGGATCATCTTTCTCTCGGGTGTCACTGTCTCTGACGACCAGATAGATCCCATCCTTGTCGCTACCCGAGACTGCAAAGCCCATATGCTGTACTGCGCCACCCGCGGCATCCAGACTGGTGATTGTCATGACTACGGAATCATCCACCACCTTATAGCTGTAACGCGATACCGCATCCAGATCATTGTCAGCACCCTGCTCGTTATCTTCAAAACTCACCCTGAAGCTTCCTGAAGTCTCACCCACATGCTCGACATTGAATCCGACAATGGCATTCGTGGGCTGAAAAGCTGTCAGCACCCGCCTACCAATTTTTACAGTCTTGGAATAAGGTGCAAAGCTTATGGTTCTGTCTTTCACCTTGACTTCAATCGTGGGCAAAGGGCTGCCCAGTGCCAGCGTGAAATTGCCAACATTCTGTTCGCCCGGTGCTCTGGGATGAACATCATTCTGATGTCCAAAGTAAGACACACTAGACGAATAATAACTACCCTGACGATGGGGCGCTTCGGGTGCCTGCCCCCGAATATTACGTAGTGTGCTCACCATTTTTGCTGAAGGAGCACCGTCGGCATCACTGCCTACTTGCCCAATGAATTTCAACCCTGAGACCGTGGAATCATGACTTGAAATCATATCGGCCAACTCCCCGACATGCATGCCATTCAACCCCGAGCCTGTAAACGCACCAAAATCACTACCGGGCAACTGGTCACCGTCGAATGAGGGGCTGGGATCGCTGATGATCAGTTGATAGGCACTCGAGCACTGCGCGTAGGGTTGGTCTGCGGCGTAGGGGTCATCCCAATCCGGTGTGTCCAGTCCCAATGTTGCGTCCATGCCGCCTTGTGTGTGGAACTCGCTGGTGGGTGCCATCTCTCCGCCCAGATAGCGCATGCCCTCGTACATCATTTCCGCAACAGGGTTGCCCCACGCGCGGCAACTGCCGTTCGTGAACGTCCGGTCCCACAACCAGCCGCAATCGCGTTGCACAGAAATCTGGTGGAAATCATTCGGGATCTGGATAGCGTTCAGAGAATCCACGATGCCGCCCTCGCCTGTTAAGACGCCCGTTAAACTATCCACCTCTGTCTGACCAAATGAGGCCATTGGTTGTCTTAACACACCACCTTGCAAGTTATTTTCGAATGAGCCCGTCAACAGACTGAAATACATCGAGTCGTTTTCACCGTACTCATGTAACAATCCGGTTGGCTTGTACTGACCGTTCGGGTATTGCTGACAAAACTCCTCCAGAAAGCCAGGCTCACACACCTTTACTTCCAGTGGCAAATCAAGACTTGACCAGCCATCGCCCTGAATTCGCTCCTTGTCAGTCCACTTCCAGATACGATCGGTCACATTAGTGCGCACACGCAGGAACGGTATATCGTTTTTCTTGAAATTGTTCGTAGCGAAGTGATGCCGCCTGCCAGCTCGTGGAGTATCGTAGGGCGCATAATCACTGATCTTGAATCCATCAATTTGCTCTGAGTCGTACTCGATACCCCACGTGTGATTTTCCCACGGTACAAACGCACGTCGTAGACGCGTCTCTGTCGTTGTATCAACAGAACGACTACCACCATAGAGTGCTCGCAACATGACGTCCATGCGCGTCATCGATAGGTAATTCAGGAAATCTCCGCTCCAGCTTTCAGTGCACTTTTTAGTGCCTGTTTTAGCGGTTGCGACCAGATGATCACCCGCCGCCGGCCTATAACAGAAGTAGGAGTCAAAGTACCCGATGTAGTCAATTTCGTGCGGCTTGTACCGTATATCCAGTATGCCGTCCGAATTAATGTCTTCGTAAGTTGGATAGGCTTCAAAGAACAGGTTGTTGTCGCGCTGCACCACCAGCTGCACCAATGCTGTCTTGCTGCCGGTTACAAATAGGGGTGTTTCAGACAGATTTAACTGCTGAGCATAGCCTGGCGTTACCCCCAGTGAAGCAAGTAGACAAAACAATTTCAACAAATGACGCATGATAGGTAACAACTCATTATCTTGTGACCAGCGATGATAGATTCTCACCAGGATCTCATCACACAGTGATCGGCCATACCCGGCACTTCCTTGAGCCACTTGGACAATTGCGTGGTTCGACGTCAAGATCCGACCTGAGCCGCCGCTTACAGTCAGACAGAAACATGACATAAAGGTGCATCTAATCCGCATCGTCACCCACAGACAAGAGTTGATCGAAGTCGCATGCCGGTGTTCAGGAAACCGACAATGGTAGTGCGTGGTAACGGATTCACCCTGATTGAATTGCTCATCACGCTTACTATAGTCGGCATCATCCTTGGTATAGCGGCCAGCAGTTTCTCCAGCTGGTTAACGCGTACCAAAACTGAAGAGACTGCAGCCAGCTTGCAGCGATCGCTTTCGCACGCGCGCAGCGAAGCCATCAAGCATGGGGGCCGGATCTATTTCTGCGGCACAACCGATGGATCAGCCTGCAATACCACTTTGAATAACGGATGGATGATTTTTCTGGATTCAGACAATTCGGCACAGTTAGACAATGGCGAAACGGTCATCAGCCTTGTGCGCATTGATGCAGACCAATTCCAGATTGTACTGGCTGATATGGCTAATGCGAATGTATTGACAGGAGTCGCCTACAACCATCGTGGCTACTCAACACCTGCAGTATCAGCAACCATCACCAGAGGCGTGAATTCAAAAAGTTTCACGATGAATCGTTCAGGTAACTTCCAGTGAAATCGTTCGAACGGTACGAACAAGGTGTAGGAATAATTGAGGTAATGGCGGCACTGTCAGTGTTGATGTTTGCAGCGCTGGCCATCTCTAATATGCAGACCAACTCGGCAGTCAGCATGATTATCTCCAAGTCCCACTTCGCTATCAATGAGACAACGGGGAATATGCTCGAGACACTTCGCTCCAATGCAGAAGATGCCAGAACCGGAAGCTACAATAGTGTTTTTGATGACGCACCTGGCAGCACAACCACGGCGAATCCGGTTGCTAACACTATTGCTAGATGGAAGCAACACGTGACTGATAGATTGCCCAAGGGAGCTGGGCAAATCGACTGCTCAGCTCAAAAGTGCACTGTATCAGTCAGGTGGTCTGAATATATTGATGGCTCTGACGAGTATCAGTACTTCAATATGGCTGGGCCCCTGTAGTGCGTAACTCAGTCCGAATAAATAGTGGATTTACCCTGATTGAGGTGCTTATCGGCATTACCATGAGCCTGCTGGTTATCAGCGCAGCTACTACTTTTTATCAGCGGACCATCACTGAGAGTAGGAAAATAAAGGATTCGGCCATGCTGCAAGAAACAGCATTCTTTACCGCACACATGATCTCCCAACACTTCAGGCAAGCAGGTTATAAAGGTATCGATCCTTCGCTTATAGCCGGCAGAGAAATTCCGATTCCGGCCAACGCTGCATTTTTCCCTGAAGTTGGAACCGCCTGGAAGCAGGGTCAATTCATAAAGGCAGACCAGCACTCTATCAGCATGCGATTTAACGGATCATCTGACACTTCAGGGATGGCAGATGGATCTATGGTTGACTGCTCAGGTAATGCGATACCGAATGGAACCATTGCAGAAAACACCCTGACTTTCACTAAGTCCAGAATTATCTGTACCAGTGGCGCTATTGCACAGACCCTGGTTGGAAGCGACGATGGATTAGCAGTCTCCGAGATGATCTTGAGCTTCGGCATAGACGACGGCAGTAATGGATCGATTGATCGATACGTTCCTTCCAAAGAGATCACCACGGCCGATCTGACATTGGCTCGGGAAATATTGATGAACATTCTACTCGTCAGCCACAGAAATATAGATGCCGCTGGAAAACAGTACCAGTTCAACAACTCAGAATACGATTACCCGGACAACAGATACCGACGCGAAATAGTTGTCAGAACAGCGCTGAGAAACCTATGACTGTGGCTAGACTATCCTTGGCGCTCCACCAACTTGCATCAGTAACCGGTTCGAGGCGCTTGACTCGTCATCGGCATCAACGTCAGCAGAAAGGATTTGCACTGATCACTGTGATAGTGATTGTACTTATCGCTGGCATTCTGCTGTCGGGTACCGTCAGTACCACTCGTGAAACTGAAAGAACCGCTGGCAACGCCATACAATATAGCCGCGCCATGGAGGCTGCAGAGGGTGGCGCCGTAGTGGCACAGAATGCACTGATCAACAAGATAGGCCAACGCACCTATGCAGACGACTCTGCTTCTGAAGGTGTTTTCAGTCTCGACTCATTAGCCGAAAAATGGTGGACTAGGCCCGACTTTCAGGGTCAGCATTCCGTGGATGACGGCATGATGCTGGGTGTTGCCACTCAACCGCGTTATGCCTACGAACAAATTGGCGAGTACATATCCGATGGTGGTACCGGTGTTGTCAACATGGACATCGGTGGAGCGGCCTATGGCAAGACCAGCTCAGGTGCAAGAGAACATATACTATTCAAAGTGGAGTCCTATGGGGTCGGTAGTAAAACCGATGTCTCCAGAGCGGTGGAAACCGTGGTTATCATTACCAAATGACAGATATCTCTTCTACACTACAGAAGCGTATTCACCACGGCTATACGCTCATTGAGCTTCTGATCACACTCTCCATCATGGGTATCATACTGGGTGCAGCTGCAATCAGTTATGGCCAGTACCTGACGTCAGCCAACCGCCAGGATGCAGTCTCTTTATTATCAACTACGGTGCTCAGACTGGAGCGCTGTTTCACGCTGGAAGGCAACTACAACGGAGCCTGCACGTTAAGAGCAACTTCCGAGAAAGGGCTCTACACGCTGGAAGCTACCAGACAGGCACAACGTTACACACTATCCGCAGTGCCCGTTGCAGGAGGCCGGCAAGCGAATGATAGCGAATGTGCCACCCTGACAATAACGTCAACAGGCGACAAGACGGCTTCCGGGGTAAAGGGTAGAAAGTGTTGGTAGACAGTCCTGTCGTGTGATAATACCGCCGGTGCAAGATGTATCTTGCGCAAATAGCATCTTTGAAAAAAATGGATTTACCCATGCTGACAGAGAAAGTTAATCCTGTGTGTATCCGTTCGTACAGATCGGTCAGATTCTCCAGTAACCCTTCCTGGTAGTCTGACCAACGCACCTCGTCCACACCCGGGGCCGCACCGCGCGTGAACCTTTCATAGCTTTCCCGCAGCAGCGGTACATCAATGTGGTGCAATAAAGCTGTAAACGGCGCTCGACCGTCCCGTCGAGTAACATCCCGCACACGCTCAAGTCCACTCGACCCCTTCCTCGGACCCTGTATCCCGGCAGAGGTTGGATCTGAGGTGTTCTCCTTAGCCTGCGCGGCCCGACATAATCCAGTAACAACTCCGTGCAGTGGGGGCCGCCTCCGGTACTTAGATGCTGCTATAGAAGCAGCGAAGCGGTTCTGGGTGGGGCCGCCTGGGCCGGAATTTTATGCAACACTGGGGTTAACTGCCTCTCATCCCTCAGCTCAGGCGCGTCTCGATGATGGGCGCCGACGTCTTCTGGACTTCACCTGCAGGTACTTGTGAACGACATACGCAGGCGCAAGGATGATACCGCTCAACAGGGCACCTACCTTAAGACTGCTCAATCCGGGCACGGGAATCAGGAATGCAATTGCTGCAGAACCAATTAGCACCAGAATGCACAGCCTTCTCAGCCAGACCAGACGAACGTGAGATATGCTCAGCGCACCTGAGTGGTAAGCACTCTTGATACGCAGTGGAAACCAGAGCCCTATAAAAACAGCAATTAATGGCAGTACGACAACTGGATCGACATTCATTCCTTGGGATACCTCATACTGTCAGATGTGTGTTTTCAATCAAATGACACACAGCAAGATCGGAAGCTTTCGAGACTATGAAGTGAAAAACATGAGTGCGTTCGACTAATTTGGCAAAATCGTTTCCAACTAGACCTCTGAATAGTTTCAGCCCACGCTGTTCAGGCCACGCTATTGTAGTCAGTAAAATTTATTGACTACGGCCAGTGTTCTATGTCGCCTGAAACCCACACCCCAGTGACGTCCCACAGAGCTCATTGCGCATTGCCGCCCACTACTTTCATGTACGTCCTTGCCAGAACCACAAGTGCTGCGGCAGCAATCAATGGATTGACCAGGTAGCTGTTGCCGTACTGGGCGTATTGACAATAGTCATGGCTGTCCTGTAAATCAGCAAGACTGCGGACCGGTCAGCGACCAATCTGATTGGCATAGAATAATTCTTATGGCTCTGTTGTCGAAGGAGTTTTACCTGCATTTTATACGGTAGCGATATCACTTTATGGGTCATTATGAAACCTCCGTAGTGTCTCTGTCGGGGATGGTGGAAACCCCTCGCCTTCAGGCGAAGAGAGGTTATAGACTGTCGCTATGCGACGTTATCGGCCAGGAGCTCATACGAAGACAGACCTCACGGTCCATCTGGTCTGGATTTTTAAGATTGATCATCATGTGCCTTCGGCACAGGCTGACCCTGCGGGCTGCGCGGCTAAAGCCGCTTGTCGCAACTCGCTGGCGCGAGTTGTCGAACCTCTTTCGGTTCGAATCAAACATCACCCTTCGAAGGGCGATGATTCAGAATTGTGTACTTCTCGGATTATGGCGCGCCCGGAAGGATTGATCATCATGTGCCTTCGGCACAGGCTGACCCTGCGGGCTGCGCGGCTAAAGCCGCTTGTCGCAACTCGCTGG
>ENA-ORXU01002160-ORXU01002160.1-marine-metagenome-genome-assembly--contig:-NODE-2160-length-13881-cov-3.674297_pt1 | contig 13881 bp, 12 predicted proteins | sample MGYA00237869_ERZ511484 | MGnify/ENA metagenome assembly ERZ511484
TGGTGCTTGCGTCGGGCATGAGTGTGATCCTGCTGCCGAGCTTCGTCCCCGACGCAGCCGTGGCCTCGTTCAACGAGCATGGGGCCACCCTCGCCGGAGGGTCGACCGTCTTCTACACCATGTTCCTCGGCATGCAGCGGGCCCAGGCCGACGTGCCCCTGATCCCGAGCCTGCGGATGCTCGCCGGCGGTGGCGCCCCCAAGCCCCCCGAGGTCTTCCACGAGGTGAAGGCCGAGATGGGTGTCCCGATCGCCCACGGTTACGGGATGACCGAGTGCCCAATGATCGCCCAGGGCAGCCCGTCGGATTCCGACGAGCTCCTCGCCCACACCGACGGCGCTCCGGTGGAGGGCTGTGTCATCACGATCGTGGCCGATGACGAGACCGTGGCCGCCCAGGGAGAAGAAGGCGAGATCCGTGTGTCGGGGCCGATGGTCTGCAAGGGCTACACCGACCCAGCGCTGACCGACGCTGCATTCGATGCCGCTGGCCGCTTCAAGACCGGCGATCTCGGCCGCCTCTCGCCCGAGGGGCACATCTCGATCACGGGTCGACTCAAGGACGTGATCATCCGCAAGGGCGAGAACATCTCGGCCACCGAAGTGGAGGACGTGCTCTACACCCATCCCAAGGTGGGCGCCGTGGCCGTCATCGGCTTGCCCGACAGCGATCGCGGTGAGCGGGTGTGCGCTGTGGTCGAGCCTCCCGAATCAGGCGAGGAGATCAGCCTCGATGAGGTGATCGCCCATTGTGCCGAGGCCCAGCTCATGCGCCAGAAGACGCCGGAGCAGGTCGTCATCATGTCCCTGCCCCGCAACGACACCCTTCAGAAGGTCCTCAAGTTCAAACTTCGCGAAGAACTCGCCGACGTCGCCTGGCCCTAGTCCACCCGCCCTGGGCAAGAGTTGACCGTCAGCGTCAGGTCGACTCGCGGACGGTGAGCACTTCTCGGGCAGGCCTGCCGAGGCACGACGACAGGTCCAGAAGACCCTTGATCTGCTCGGGACCTCGCGTGACCTCGGCCCAACCCGAGCGAGCTACGACCTCGACCACGAGTTCGGGCGAGCGACCACTCACGATGAGGAGTTCGAGCAGCAGGCGGCTGAGTGGTTGCTCGGGTTGCTCCGGTTGCTCCTCGGACTCCAAGACTCGTCGAGCCACGGCGGTGGCCAGCTTGCCGTCCGGGTCTGCGGCCACCCGCTCCTCGATCCCGCGGGCCCACCGGTGCTGCCAGGACCAGTCCTCGATCACATAGACCCCGCCAGGCCGGAGTCGTGGGAAGAGAAGTGAGAACGTCGCCTCGGTCGGGCCGAGCAGGTGGGAGGCGTCGTCGATGACGAGGTCCAGGGGAGCGTCGCCGAAGAGCTCGTCACATACGCGGCCGATGGTTCCGAGGTCCGCTTGGTCGACCTCCCAGTGGAGCCGAATGGAATCGTCGGCGCCGTGCTCAGCGATGAACTCCGCCATGTCCGGAACCTCTGGCGAGATGTCCACGCCGAGGAAGGCCTTGGGCTTGAACAACAGGTTCAAGAACCGGGTACTCCCACCCGAATCCATTCCCACCTCGACGATGTTCGCATCGGGCATCTGGGCCGCCAGCTGGCGGTATCGCTCCACCATCCACGGGGTCTTGCGGATCTGATTGCTCTTGTCCGACATGTCCTTGCTGATCGTCTCGAACGCAACCCCGCCCACCTCGATGCCACCATCAGCCATGGCGGGCAGAGTACAGATCGCAGGGTGGCATCTCGGCCCACGTCACCCACCCAGTGACGAAACCACCACCAAGGTGCCGCCGATTCCGATACCCAACTCTCGAACGAACAGACACCCTGATGTGGGCGTCCCCGATCTCCTCGCAACTCTTGCCTGCGCTGCGCCACGCCCAGCTGGGCGCTGTCAAGCGGTTGGGGCCACGATGAGTTCGACGCCGGCCTCTGCGATCGCGGTCCGGGCATTTCATCGCAGGCCTGTCGCTCGGTGCTACCAAGGGTTGATGCCAGCACCAGCTTCGACCCATGCCATCTTGACCGGGACCTCGGTCGGACTCGTGCTGGACTGGACGACCGGACATCCCGAGATCGCTCATGTCGGCGCTCCCCTCGACCGTTGGAACCCGGACGCCCGCCGGCGGCCCGTGCCGTTGGCGAGCCTGAACGAGTGCCCGGTCGCTGGCATCGTCTTAGAGGAATCCACCGGCTTCGCCGGACGCCCAGGACTGTCGGGTTCCAGGCCCGACGGCACGGGATGGTCACCACGCCTCCGCCTCGTCGGCGAGCCTGCAATCGGGGCGACCTCAGCGGCATTCGAGCTGAACGATCCCGTCGCCGAGCTGGGCGCGACCGTCTCGATCGAGATCGAACCGAGCGATGCCATCGTGATCGAACTCAGCCTGACCAATTCTGGCTCGGTCCCCTACTCACTCACCCGCTTGGCGCCCAGCTTGCCCCTGGCCGCACAGCTCAGCGAGCTGTTGACGCTCACCGGCAGGTGGGGCGCCGAGTTCGCCACCCGCCGCTCAACGCTCACCGATACCCATGTGATCGACAATCGTCGGGGACGGACCTCACACGACAGGCCACCGGCGATGTTCATCGGCACCGAGGGGTTCGGTGAACAGACCGGCGAGGTCCTCGGTGTCCAACTCGCATGGTCGGGCAATCACGAACTCATCGCCGAGCGCCGAAACGACGGTCGAGGACACATCCAAGCCGGCGAACTCCTCTTCACCGGAGAGGTCGAACTTGCGCCCGGGGCCACCCATTCAGCGCCCCGGGTCGTGGCTGCGTGGTCGGACCAAGGCCTCAACGCCGTGTCGCGGGTGTTCCACCGACACGTCAGGGCCCATGCCCCGGGAACCGGGCGCCCCCGGCCAGTCACCCTCAACACGTGGGAGGCCGTCTACTTCGGACACGACCTCGACACGATCTCGCGCCTCGCCCGAAGCGGAGCGGAACTCGGGGTGGAGCGCTTCGTGCTCGACGACGGCTGGTTCGGCAGTCGCCGAGACGACACCTCGGGGCTCGGCGACTGGTGGGTGAGCGAAGACGTCTGGCCCGACGGCCTCGAACCCCTGGCCGAACTGGTGGAGAGCCTCGGCATGGAGTTCGGCCTGTGGTTCGAACCCGAGATGGTCAATCCCGACTCCGAGCTGTACCGAGCCCATCCCGAGTGGGCCCTCACCTCCGACGGCTACGAACCACCCCTCGCCCGCAACCAACTGGTGCTCGACCTCGGCCGCCCCGAGGTCAGAGACCACCTCTTCGGCGCCATCGACACCCTGCTCGCCCGTCTACCGGTCGCCTATGTCAAGTGGGACATGAACCGAGATCTCGTCCAAGCCAGTGGGGCGTCGGGGCGAGCGGGAAGCAGGGCCCAGACCCTCGGCTTCTACGACCTTCTCGACCGACTCAGAGCCACCCACCCGGGTGTCGAGTTCGAGTCCTGCTCCTCGGGCGGGGGACGGACCGACCTCGAGGTACTGCGTCGAACCGATCGGATCTGGACCTCCGACTGCAACGACGCCCTCGCCCGCCAGTCGATCCAACGGGGCTTCTCGCTGCTGTTTCCACCCGAGGTGATGGGCGCCCACATCGGACCGGACCGGGCACACCTCACCCTCCGCCGCCACGACCTCGGTTTCAGGGGCGCAACGGCGATGTTCGGCCACCTCGGCATCGAATGGAACGTGCTCGAAGCGAGCGACCTCGAACGACTCCAGCTCACCAGGCTCATCGCCGCCCACCAGCGCCTCCGGCCACTTCTGCATCGAGGCGACGTGATCAGGGGCGACCATCCCGACGAATCTGCGCTGGTCCACGGTGTGGTGTCATCGGACCGAACCCACGGCTTGTTCAGCTACGTCCAACTGACCCCGTCGGTCCACTCGGTGCCGCACCCCTTCCGCCTCGACGGGCTGTCCCCCGACGCCGACTACCTCGTCGAGGTGCTCGACCTCGGCACCTGGATCCCTGGGGGGCATGGGGGAGTCGGGTGGACCGACTCCCCCATCACCCTCTCGGGCCGCCAACTGGCGAGCAGCGGGCTCCAACCGCCGGTGATGTTCTCCGAAGGGGCGCTCCTGCTCGAAGTCACCGCCGTCGAGTGAGCACCGTCACCGCAGGTAGACCACCTTCGACAGACCGGTGTCGCCCAGACACTCCTTCACCACCGACGACTCGGCGTCCTCGCCCCTTGGAAGCACTGGAGGACCGACGACGATCAGTGCTTCGTCATCCATCGCAACAGGCCCCGAGACGAGCACCACCGCCTCGACGCCGATCTGGACCTCGGGGCCGAAGACGATCAGGGATTCGTCCTCGGACTCCGACAAGGTGAGCACCGGACAGAGCGACTCGGCGTCCCATCGGGCGGTTCCCGTGAGCTCGGCTCCGAGCGTCCCCTCGAGGTCGCCACGGGGCACCCTCAGCTCAGACTTGGTATCGACCTGATCATCCCGATCAGGTGAGTCCCTTGCGCTCGTGGCGAACACCCCGATCACCAACAAGAACAACACCAGTCCCAGCGACGGCATCCACCACGGTCGCTTTCGCCCCAAGTACCCCGAGGCGATGAATCGATCCAGCAGCATCATCGGCCAATTCTGCCCGCCCGAAGCCGAATCGGCCGTGCGAACATCTCAGCGCTCGTCGTGCAGGAACCTGACCAAAGCTCCGCCAGCAGGCGAGACAACCGAGGCTGTTCAGGTACCAGAAACGCAAGCGTCAAGGTTCGATGATGCCGAAGGTCCCGGGGGCTTGTTCGAGCGCTTCGGTCAGCAACCTCAAGAGTGAGCGATCGTCCTCGATCACCGCACCGGTGTCCTCGGTATCGGCCAGGGTCGCGTTCCCCGAAATCAGGTCGGCGAAAGCTGCCCGAGTGATCGAGAGCGATGCATCGGGCTCGGGATCGTGGCGGTCGGGGATGTGGTGCACCGCAGCGTTGGCCACCCCGAGCACGTGGAGCTCAACCGACTCGGCATCACCGGCTGGGTCGGTGATGGTGAGATTGACCCGGATCCGGTCCGGTTCGCAGCGCTCGGGAACGAACCTCACGCCCATCGTGTCGATCAACTGCTCGGTGGTCATGGCGCTGCTGGCGGTCTGGCGGCCGGCTCCGAGAGCGGGTGTGGTGCCGTTCCTGAGCTCATGCGCCCCGGTCAGATAGAAGTTTCGCCAGATGCCCGACTCCGACGCGTAGCCGAGTTGCTCCAGCGCATCTGCCTGGAGGTGGCGGGCCTCGGTGTGAGCGGGATCGGCGAACACCAAATGATTCACCACTTCGGCCACCCACCGATGGTCGCCCGCCTCGTAGGCCCGACGGGCGTGGGTCATCAAGGCGTCCGCTCCGCCTGCCAACTCCACATAGCGTCGCCCTGCCTCGACGGGCGGGTGAGGTTCGAGATTGGCCGGGTTGGCGTCGAACCAGCCCAGATAGCGTTGGTAGACCGCTTTCACGTTGTGCGACACGGTGCCGTAGTAACCCTGCACGTGGCTCTCATGTGAGAAGCACTCGGGGAGTTCGAGCTCCTCTGCGATCTCGAGCGCCGTCTCCCCCCTGTTGGCACGGCGCATGGTCTGGTCGTGCAGCCAGCGATACACATCGCGTTGGAGTTCGAGGAAACCAACGGCGTCGTCTCGACCGAAGCGGGGCCAGTGATGGCTTGCGAACACCGTGTCGGTCTGGTCCCCGAACAACTCGATGGCTTCGCCGATGTACTTGGACCACGACAGCGAGTCCCTGATCTGGGCACCTCGCAGGGTGTAGAGGTTGTGCATCGTGTGCGAACAGTTCTCCGCCATGCACAGGAGGCGATGGTCGGGGAAGTGGAAGTTCATCTCGGCCGGGGCCTCGGTGTCGGGTGTGTGCTGGAACACCACCCGGATCCCGTCGATCATCAGCTCGGTCCCGGTGGCCGAGATCTCCTCGGTGGGGGCGATCAGGCCCATCGTCCCGAGCGGCAGGCCCTTGCCCAGGCCGTTGTCGATGTGGCCGAACTCGCCCGGCGGGATGAGGGGACCGAATTGATAGAGGGCACGTCGGCCCATCGCTGGGCCGGCGATCACGTTCTCCGAGACGACCTCGTGGAGGAAGCCTTCCGGCGCGATGATCCGCACCTCTCCGGCGTCCACCGCCTCCTTGTTGGTGACGCCCTCGACCCCGCCGTAGTGATCCACGTGCGAGTGGGTGTAGATGACGCTGGTGACCGGCCGCTCGCCGAGGGTCGAGTTCGCGAGCTCGAGGCACGCAGCAGCGGTCTCGGCCGTGGTGAGCGGGTCGATCACCAACCAGCCCTCGTCACCTGCGAGGAAGGTGATGTTGGACAGGTCGTACCCGCGCGCCTGGTACACCCCCGGGACCACCTCGAACAGGCCGTGGATGGCGTTCAACCGGGCTTGGCGCCAGAGGCTGGGGTGCACCGAGTAGGGCGCCTGCGCCGCATCATCGCCGCGCTGGAAGTCGTGGGGCGCCACGTCCCAGACGGGCCAGTCGCCCACGGCGACGCGACCGGACTCGATCTGAGCCAGCAACCCCCTGCTCGCACGTTCAAAGTCGCCCGGATCGTCGAAATCAACCACCGCTGCCCGATTGGCCGCTGCGGTGTGGTCGCTGGCCGGCTTCGGCTGGCCGCTCACGACGACGCGCCGATCTGCGGGACGGACTCCGCACGGTGACAATCCTCGGTGTTCTGCCCGATCACGCCGATACCTGCCTCTGCCATCCGATACCCCTCGCTACCGCCGGAATCAGATGAGCCGGAGGTCACAGTTCAACCTATCCGACCCCGATCGAGCGTCGGACCGAACCAAGGGTCATCCATCTCCCCATCTGGCAGGCTGAGGCCGATGCGTTTCGCCCTCACACACCCCCTGTTGTCGGCCGAACCCGACCTGCGACTGGCCGACCCCGACGGCTTGGCACAGGTCGCTGCTGCTGCCGAGACGGCGGGCTTCTCCGGCTTCGGCGTCACCGACCATCCAGCGCCCTCTCGAGAGTGGCTCGCCGCCGGTGGCCATCGCGCACTCGACCCCTTCGTCGCCCTCACATGGGCCGCCGCCCACACGACCGACATCCGCCTGATCACCAACCTCTTGGTCCTCCCCTATCGCAACCCCTTCCTCGTGGCGAGCGCTGCGGCCACTCTCGATCGGCTCTCGGGCGGACGCCTCACCCTCACCCTCGGCACCGGCTACCTGGAGGCGGAGTTCGCCGCGCTAGGGGTCGACCACGCCGAGCGCAACGTCCGCTTCGACGAGTCCCTCTCGATCATGCGGCAGTGCTGGTCGGGTGACCCGGTCAATGCGTCGAGCGATGCCCTCCATGCGTCCGACGTCGTCTCCTGGCCGACCCCGGTGCAATCAGGCGGACCCAGGCTGTGGATCGGCGGCAATTCGGCTCTGGCCCGCCGGCGCTCTGCGTCCACGAGCGGTTGGGCCCCATTCCCCGCCGGGCGTGGCATGGCCTCGGCAACCCGCACCGCTCCGCTGACCCAGCCCGGCGACGTGGGCCAACACCTCGACGCCATCGCCTCGGCCAGAGCCGACCTCGGCCTGGCCACCGAGCCCTTCGACGTGGCCTTCGCCTTGGCCCGCCATGCTCCACCGGGCTCACCGGACTTCGATCCCGGGAGCTACCTGGACGGCATCGGTGGCTTGTCGGCGGCTGGCATCAACTGGTGCTGGGTCCACATCCCCGGCGAGTCGATCGAAGCAGCATGCGAGGCGATCGAGGGTTTCGGCGCAGAGGTGATCACGCCCCACTCAGCAGACCAACAGGCCTGAAACCGTCCCTCGAGCCGGCCGCTCCCGTGGGATCGCTATCGTCGGACCCGAACCGCCGAGGCTGACGGGCGGGTCCCGGGCAGGCGCCTCGGTCACGACGAGGAGCGACACATGGGTGGACCACATGCCGGGATCGTGGGCCGAGTCGACCCGCCCCGAGCGCTCAACACCGAACGCCTCGGCGATGTCTTGGTGCTGCGGATCGACGACGGCAAACGAAACGCCCTCGACCACGCACTGCTCGACGACCTCACCGCAGCTCTCGCCGACGCGGGCGATGCCAAGGCGATCGCCCTGATCGGCCGGCCCGGTTGCTTCTGCGCCGGGTTCGACCTCGCGACCATCCGGACCCAGGGCGCGGCCGAGCTGTTCGGAAAGGGCGGCCAGCTCGCCCTCAGTTTGTTCACTTCCGAGGTCCCGATCGTGTTCGGGGTCACCGGGCACGCGCTCGCGATGGGAGCGGTCTTGTTGTGCGTCGCCGACCTGAGGATCGGAGCCGACATCGACGATGCCAAGATCGGCCTCAACGAGGTCAGGATCGGGCTTCCGCTCCCCGCCTTCGCGGTCGAGGTGGCCCGACACCGGCTCGACCCCCGACGCCTCGAACGCAGCCTCCAACTCGCCGAGGTGGTCGCCCCGTCGGCAGCGGTGGGGTTCGGTTGGCTCGACGAGGTGTGTGCCGCCGACCTGGTGGCCGACCGAGCGATCGAGGCCGCGGCCGAACTGGCCGCCAACCTCGAACCCGCAGCATTCATCGCAACACGGCGAGCCCTGAGGGGCGAACTGGCGAAACGACTCGCAACCATCTCATGAACAGCGGGTCGTGAACGGCGTGCCATGAACGGCGCGACGTGAACAGCACAAGCTGAGGCGTACGTCGGGCAGACTTGGCCCGTGGTCGAAGGCGCAGAGATTCATCGGATCCAGCTGGCCGACGGCATCGGCCTGTCGGTGACCACCGCCGGGGACCCCGAAGGCCAGCCGGTCATGCTCCTCCACGGCTTCCCCGAACTCGCCTACTCCTGGCGCCACCAGATCGCTGCGTTCGCCGACGCCGGCTTGTGGGTGATCGCCCCGGATCAGCGGGGCTACGGGTGGAGTGACGCTCCCGAGGACACCGAGTCCTACGACATCTTCTCGCTCACCGGCGACGTCGTCGGCCTCCTCGATCACTTCGACATCGGACGAGTCACTCTGGTGGGCCACGACTGGGGCTCGATCGTGGCCTGGCACACAGCCTTGTTCAGGCCCGATCGACTCGCCGGACTCGCCCTCCTCTCGCTCCCCTACCAACCCCGAGGTGACCTCGACTGGCCGAGCCGGATCGCTCTCACCGACGACAGCCCCTTCGCCTACATGGCTGCCTTCGCCGATCCCGACTCTGGCATGGCCGAAGTCTTCAATGCCGATCCCATCGGCACCCTGCGCACCATCTTCCTCGCCGCCAGCGGCCCCCAGCTCGACGCTGCCGAGCCCGACGCTGTCGAGCCCGACGCTGTCGATCCGACCACCAAGGGTGGCCACGAACTCGGGAACGAGGCCGGACTACCCCGACATCTAACCCCTGGGGAGTTCGAGAACTACTGCCGCGCGTCGGCCAGAGCCAAGTTCGACGGGCCGCTCTCGTGGTACCGGAACATGGGTCGCAACTGGGAACTGACCCGCGCTTGGCACGGCGCGCCGATCGAGGTGCGATCGATCTTCATCGGCGGCGCCGAAGACTTCGTCACCCTCAACGCCGATGCGCACCTCGGCGGCGACACCCGGGAGCTGTCGGCACGGATGACCGACCTGGTCGGTGATCACCGGATCGAGGGCGCTGGACACTGGCTCGCCCAGGAAGCACCCGACGAGGTGACCGCGATCCTCCTCGACTTCATCGCCGGCAAGCCAGCGTCCGACCAGCCCGACGCGGGCGACCCGTGAGTTCGATCCTCATCCCCCTGCTCATCATGCTGGTCGGGCTCGTGGGCACCGTGCTGCCTGTCGTCCCCGGCCTCATCCTCGTCTGGCTCGGCGCCCTCGTCTACGGACTGACCGAGGGCTTCGGCACGGCCGGAGTCGTGACCATGTTGATCCTGAGCGGCATCGTTGCGGTGAGCCTCGTGCTCGGCGTCGTGGTCCCCCAGCGCACGGCGGTGGGCAGCGGGGCCACGGTGTGGGGACAGGTCGGAGCGGTGGTCGGCGCCCTGGTCGGCTTCTTCGTCATCCCCGTCCTCGGAGCGCTCGCCGGCGCTCCCCTCGGAGCATTCGCCTTCGAGTGGTTTCACCAGGGCGACGTGGACGCAGCACGCCGAGCGACCAAAGGACTCCTCGTCGGGCTCGGGTGGAGCGCGCTCATCAACTTCGTGCTCGGTGTGGCAATGATCGCGATCTGGGTCGGTTGGGTCATCGTCTGAGACCGATCGATAGGGTCGCGCCATGTCGAGCCGAAGCGTCAGACCCCAGGTGGCCGTCGCTCCCGAACCCGCAACGAATTGGGTCGCTGGCGCAGTGGAAGCAGGCGGTGGTGAGGTCGTCGAACCCCATGCGGCTGAGGTACTGGTGTGGACCGATCACGACGACCCAGATGGCCTGGCTGCCACGATCGAGGCCAACGCCGAGCGGCTGGCATGGGTGCAGCTGCCATGGGCCGGAGTGGAACCCCTCATCGGGGTGATCGACGACCGGCGCCTGTTCACCTGCGGCAAGGGCGTCTACGCCGACCCGGTGGCCGAGCACGGTCTTGCCCTGCTCCTGGCCGGTTTCCGCCACCTCGCCGGCTATTCGAGGCTGGCCTCTTGGGGTCCTCAACACGGCCGGAATCTGCTGGGTGCGAAGGTCACGATCCTCGGCGGCGGCGGCATCACCGGGTCGCTCCTCCGGCTGCTCGACCCCTTCGGGTGCGACATCACGGTGGTCCGGAACCGACCTGCACCTGTCGAGGGGGCCGACCGAGTGCTCGGGTGGGAGGAGCACCAGGCGGCGATCGAGGGCGCCGACGCCCTGGTGCTCGCCCTGGCGCTCACCCCGACCACCGCGGGGGCGATCGACGCCGCCACCCTCGACCTGCTCCATGAGCACTCCTGGGTGATCAATCTGGCCCGCGGCGCCCACATCGTCACCGATGACTTGGTTGCCGCCCTCGCTGCGGGACGCATCGGGGGTGCCGGCCTCGACGTCACCGATCCCGAGCCCCTCCCCGATGGTCACCCACTGTGGAGCGAGCCTCGCTGCATCATCACCCCCCATGTGGGCAACACCGAAGCCATGGCCATCCCCCTGCTGAGCGCCCGGATCAGCACCAACCTCCGACGGTGGGCCGAAGGCGCCGAACTCATCGGCACGGTGGACCCAGCGCTCGGGTACTAGTGGTCCGTCGTTGAATTGGTAGAGCGGGTTAGAGTGTCGGATGCCTGTGGTGATCGCGTCCCCGTTGGAAGTGTCTGCCGAGGAGCGTGCCGAGCTGGAAACAATGGCTTCGTCGTCGTCGCTTCCTCATCGCCAAGTGATCCAGGCACGGGGGTTGTTGTTGGCTGCTGACGGGGCAGCGAACGCTGAGATCGCCCGGCAGTGCTCGGCATCAACGGGTGCGGTTCGGCGGTGGCGTCAACGATTCGCTGAGCAAGGTCCGGCGGGTGTTGGTCGGATCGCTCCTGGCCGGGGCCGCAAAGCATGGCTCCCTGAGGGCACGGTCCCTGCGGTTGTTCACGACACGCTGAAAGTGAAGCCCGATGATGGTTCGACGCACTGGACCACACGCTCGATGGCAGCCCGCCACGGGATTGGCAAGGACTCTGTGGCCAGGATCTGGCGTGATCACGAGCTCAAACCCTGGAAGGTCGATCCGTTCAAGCTCTCGAACGACCCGGACTTCGAGGAGAAGCTCGTCGATGTCGTTGGTTTGTACTTGAACCCACCGGAGCGGGCGGTGGTGTTCTCGTTCGATGAGAAGACCCAGTGTCAGGCGTTGGACCGGACCCAGCCGTCGTTGCCGATGACCAAAGGCCGCGGTGAGACAATGACGCACGACTACAAGCGGAACGGGACAACGGATCTGTTCGCTGCGTTGAACGTCGGGACCGGTGAGGTTCTCGCAGCGACCCGCAAGTCACACAAGGCGACTGATGTTCTGGCGTTCTTCAAGTGGATCGACCTTCACGTCGAGGCGGACCTCGACATCCATGTCGTGTTGGACAATTTGTCCGCTCACAAGGCTCCGCCGGTCGCTGATTGGTTGGCGCACCCGAAACGGGCTCGTTGGCATCTGCACTTCACGCCGACATCGTCGTCGTGGCTGAACTTGGTCGAGGGCTGGTTCAAGCTCCTGACCGAGCGGCGTTTACGTCGGGGGAGTTTCAACAGTGTTGGTCAGCTCGTCGACGCGATTGATCTCTGGGTCGAGCACTGGAACGACGACCCCAAGCCCTTCATCTGGAAGAAGACCGCAGACGAGATCCTCACGAAAGTCCGGCGAGGACGAGCGACCCTCAACCGGATCACTGAATCCGCGACGCACCACTAGGTGACCTCCATGGGCCGTTCTGACCCGGACACTCGAACAGCCCCGGGTCGAGGTCGTCAGATCATCTGCTTGTAGCGATCGAGGTAGGTGATCTTGGCGACGTCGTCTCGACGGGCGGGCTTGAAGTCGGTGCCCAAGGTGTAGGCCACGGGGATGAGACCCGCTTGGGTCATGTGATCGGGGATGCCGAGCAGCTCGGCCGCTTCGGCTTCCTTGCCGAGGTGCAGGGTGGTCAGGCAGCTTCCGAGCCCACGGCTCCGAAGGGCCAGTTGGAAACTCCACATCGCAGGCATGATCGAGCCCATGAGGCCAGCCGCCGCGTTGGTCGAGTTGTCCGGGAGGCGACCGATGATCAGCGGAATCAAGAGCGCCGGCGCCCGTCCCAGGTTCTGGGCGAGATAGTTGGCCGAGTCGATCACGCGGCCTTGTTGGGTGCCGTCGTCGGCTTGGTCGGCAGCGGCTGCGAGGTAGTCACCACCGGCGGAGCGGTACAGCTCGGCCAAGGCCTCCTTGGTGTCGGCGTCTTTGACGATGAGCCACCGCCAACCCTGCTGGTTGGATCCCGTCGGCGCCTGGACAGCGAGTTGGAGACACTCGAGCAGGACCTCGTCGGGCACCTCGCGTTCGAGGTCGAGTCGCTTGCGAACCGCTCGGGTGGTGGAGAGCAAGGCGTCGGTCTGGGCGAGGTCGAAGTCCATCACTCCATCCTGGCTGAGCTCGGAGGCCCCCCGGGTCCGTCAAGTGGCGTCGAGCGCTTGTCGTAGCCTGCGCCAAGTGGATCTGCATGCGATGACCACCGAAGCACGTCACGCTCTGCTCGATGATCTCGAGGGACTGACGAATGACCAGTGGGCAACGGTCTCGCTGTGTCGACCGTGGACGGTGCACCAGGTGCTGGCCCACCTCGTATCGCCCTTCGAGCGGAACCTCAAGCTCGCAGCCACCACGCTTGCCGCCGAGCGCAGCATCGACGGATGGTTCGAACGCCTCGCGGTCGAGATGGCTGAGCGGTCGTCGGGCCCCGAGCTGATCGGCAAGCTGCGGGCGAAGGCGTCGGATCGCTACTTCCCGAGCCGCCTCGACGCCACCTCGTACAACGACGTGCTGGTGCACGCAAACGACATCCGGCGAGTGGTCGGTATCAGCCGACCCGAAGACCCGGCCAAGGTGGTGCCGGCCCTCGACTTCGTCGCTCGGCACCCGATGGGTCGGTTCAGTTCGCCCCCGAGTCGTCGATCGGGGTTCGGATTCGAAGCCACCGACATCGACTGGTCGACCGGCGACGGCGCGTTGGTTTCCGGCACCGCGATCAACCTCTTGATGGGTCTGACCGGCCGTACCCATCCAACGATCGAGCTGAGCGGCGCCGGTGCAGATCGATTCAAGGCCAACCTGCCCAACGCGTCCGAGTGAAGGGCTTCCGTCGAGCACAGGCTCCGAGTGGAGCACGGCCAGTCGGACAAGGTGGATGGCGACTCGGTCCCGAGCCGATCGCCACCAACGGGACTCTCGGCAATCGACGCTCGCTGTTGCACTCAGGCAAGCAATCCTCGGACGCGGCGCTACCGTCGAGTCGCGGAGTTGTTGGCAGAGGGC
>ENA-ORXU01002162-ORXU01002162.1-marine-metagenome-genome-assembly--contig:-NODE-2162-length-13870-cov-3.137171_pt1 | contig 13870 bp, 19 predicted proteins | sample MGYA00237869_ERZ511484 | MGnify/ENA metagenome assembly ERZ511484
GAAGTGCGCGAGCGAACGTCAGCTCGGCTACGACGCAGGAGACTTCATGCGCGGCGTGACGTCCGGGGCCGATGTCCGCGTGGCCCGCGAGTACGACACGGACCGATACGGTCGGCGAGTACTGGAGCTCGAGGCGGACGGCCGGAGTGTGGCGGCGATCGGAATCGACGCCGGATACCTCGCGCCGTGGCCGCACGATCAGGCGACGGGGCGGGCGCTTTCGGGGAAGCCGGGGTGGTGCTGAGTGGCGAAGCAGCCAAGAAACCGGAGACGAGAATGAGAAAGGGCGGCCCGACATCCTTCACGTACATCACGCCGGAAGCGCTGCACGCACTGCACCCGGACGACCCGGAATGCTCTCTCAAGAAACTGCGGAAGCTCGCCAAGGCTCGCAGCGGAACGTGCGATGTCTGCGAGAACCTTCCGGCGTGGCGCTACGCCGACACCGGCATGTGCTTTCCCTGCACGACCGGCGAAACCGATGCGTCGGATGATTACGAGCTGATACCCGGAAAGTAGTCCCCTGCGCGTACCGACGCCGGGCGCCTCTTTCTGAGCGCCCGAACCGGGATCACTCCTCCCCCGGCTGCTGCAGCCGCTCGCACGCCTCCGCCGTCAGCCCGCGAGAGAGGAGGTACTCGGCGTCGCACCAGGCCGTCGCCATCCGGTAGTGAGTCTCGCCTGCCGGCTGCCCGTCGTGGTCGAACACCTGGGTAGCGATCGCCGTCAGCAGGCACCCCTGCGGAAGGAAATCCCCCCCGCCTACATGCACGCACGCGACGTCCTCGATGTAGACGTCATCGCCCATGTACGCCGCCGGCCGCTCCACGATCGAGAACGGCGGCGAGTTCCCGAAGCACCCGCCCCAGCTCGGCACCGGTGACTTCCCCTCGAAGATCCGGTCGAACATTTCCTCGCGCGCGCCGTCGCATTCGGACGGCACGAACAGGCCGGGCAGGCAGATCCAGATCGCACAGGCGTCGTCCGTTTCGACCTCGGCGGTCAGTGGCAACTCGTCGATCGGGCTGCCAGAGTCATCGCCTGGAATTCCCGGCGGCGACAGGGTCGGAGCCGGAGCAACCGACGACACGGGCGGCGCACATTCCCCGGCCGCCGCCGTCGATCCACCCGGCACCACGTCGAGCTGAAAGTTCGTGTACCACTCCCGCATGCCAGCAGGCGGATCGAGGTCTTCCGGCGTGCCGCCTAGCATCATCCGCCACCGTAGCCAGATCGGCAGCGTCGCCGGATTCTCGGCAAACCTCACGCCGCCCTGGGTGTGCACGGTGCGCCCGTCGATCGAGAACGACGCGCTCCCGTTCGACTGCCCCGCGTCATTCAGCTCGACGGTCTGGCCGATCTCGACCCAGCGACCAGTCGGCAGCGACGAGGACGTTCCGTGCAGACGCTCGAAGCACCGCGAGCCACGGCACTCCGCCCCGAGCTCGCGACGATTCAGCGCGCCGACCGCATCGCCGAGGCCGGTACGGGATGACGCGCTGCCGTGGCTTCCGTCGGTGACAGGGTGCGTCAGGTAGTAGGACCAGCCCTCGCCGTTCGTGATGCGGTTGCCTCTCGGACCGTTCTCGAGGTGCCCACCAGCCTGACCGCGACCGCCCATCAGCGAGAAGTATTTCCCCGGATGCCCGCGGCTTTTCCCGTCCTCGATCCACATCGAATACGTCAGCCGCACCGCGCGGACCGGCCCGTCGTACAGGATCGGCGAGTCCGCCCCGAGCGGGTGGATTTCCTGCCCGCGCCGGATCGTGTGCTGCACCGCGCGCGTGCCGTCCGGTGCTCGGGCAACGGTGAAGCGCGCGCCCGGATTCCCTTCGGGTTTCCCGCCGACAGCAGCGCCATTCGAGCCGAAGCGGAGCCACCCCGCCTCGGCACTCGCCGCCGGCACGTAGCACTGCTCCGGCGCCGCCCGTGCGCTGAACGAGGCGCACGCGAGGAGGGCGGAGCCAGCCAGGATTGCAACGCGTGCGCCGGCCATCAGTGGCTCGCGACGTGGGACGAATCCGTGTCCGTTGCCGCGCCGTTCGTGTAGCTGGTGCTCGACGAATCCGCTGGGGAATCATCCTCGGTCTCGCCGGAATCCGCGCCGCCCATGCCCGTTTCTTTCGCGAGCTCCACCAGCGCCTCGGCCATCTCCCGGGCTCGGGATTTCGCTCGAGCGTCGGTCAGGTCCGGCTGAGTTGTCGCCAGACGTTTCTCCGCGCGCAGGAGCATGTCGGCCCAGAGATTCGCATCGGCTTCGGTCGCGAACGTGTCGTCGTCCACGTGAAATTTCAGGGCGACCTTGCGGCGCTGGATGCGTCGGGGCGTGCCGGTTTTCTTGCCGTTCGTGGCGCTCTGATCGGTCGATGACATGGTCAAGTTTCTCGGTGGGTCGCCCGATAGTGGGCAGGGCGACTATACCGCGCGTGCGGATGTGTGTGCCGATCTAGGGCATATCGGCGGCCTAACAGGGCGACATCGGATAACGGAAAGGGTAAGATAGGAGCCGGATAGGCTGCCGCCGAGTCGGGCTGACGCCCGAATGCGCCCCCGCGCGATACCAGATTGAGAGCCGACGTTCCATGCCGACGAAGAAGCAACTGATCCGCGTCTACCTCGCCGACGCCCACTACGACCGCTACGCCGCCATGTGCGCGCGCGAGGGCGTCAGGATGCCCGCCGCCCTGCGCGCCCACGTCATCGACCGCGTGTCAGGCTCGCCACCGCAGTACGAGCCGCTGCAGAGCGCAACACGAGGCCCGCGCACCGACCAGCTCCGCATCTCGACCGACACGAGCGAGCTGTCTGCGGTGCGAGCGCGTGCCGAGCGTCGCGGGCAGTGCATGTCGGTGTGGGCCGAGCAGGTCGTGCGCGCGGCGCTGACCGGTGATCCCGAGTTCGGCGCCTCCGAGCTGGAGGCCCTCCGCGCTTCCACGGACGAGCTGTCCCGCGTCGAGCGCAGCGTGTCCGAGCTGGTCCGCCGTCTTGATCAGGCGCAGCTCGCGGGCACGGACACGGCCGACATGGCCCGCGCCCTGACCGCGATCGTCGACAAGCACGTCCGCCGCGTCGACCGCCTGATCCTCGCGTCGGCCGAACGCTGGCCGCTCGTCGAGCGTCGTCCGTGAGGCGCAACGCCGAGGGGGCGCGCTGGATGCGCGAAGAGTTCCCGAGCCCGCGCGTAACGGCACCGGAAGCGCGACGCATGCTCACGGCGGCCGAGGCGCTGGACATGTCAGACGGCGAGACTTCATCGGCGGCGCTCGCGATTCGCCACCGTGCAGACGTGGCGATCCGACGCGCGTGCCGTCACGGCACGCGCCGCGCGAAGGTCCGCGACGACATGGTGCTCGACTGGCTCGGCGAGGCTCCCAGCAGCCACGGCGGAGAGATTCATCCCGTTGAGGAAGCAATCGCGCTGCTCGAGGCCGACGGCTTCACGGTCGATGCCCAGGTCCGCCGGCCGTGGCTAACGTGGAGCGAGGAGTCGTTCACCTCGTTCGACGGCGCCGACTGGAACAACGTGCGAGCGTGGCTCGCGATCTACTGGTGACACGACATGGAGGAGATATCACGATGAGCGAACACGACCGAACAACCACGAGCCGACGAGACGCCATCGGAGCGGTGTCAGAGGAGCTAGCGAAGGCGCTCACCGACGAGGGGCGTCTGATCGAGGCGGGGTGGGTCGCACTGCAGATCGCCGCCTACCCCCAGGGCGTGACAGACGAGCAGGGGCGGCAGCTGCGCGCCGCGTTCTTCGCCGGCGCGCAGCACCTCTTCTCCTCGATCATGGGCGTGCTCGACGAGGACGCCGAACCGACCGAGCGGGACCTGATGCGGATGGAGCTGATCCACGGCGAGCTTGAGGCGTGGGCGCACGAGTTCAAGCGCGCGCACGGCGTCACCGATCCGGACATCGGGCCAGAGAAAGGCGCGGAGCACTAACGTGGCCGGAGCGCAGGTTTCAGCCTGGGTAGCCCGCCTCCTCGACGAGCCCGTTGCCCCGCGTCGCGGGGTCACGATCCCGAGCGGCAGCAGCGCGCGACGCGAGGCGAGCGCACGGGGCCGTCTCCGTCGCATCGCGAACCGCGCCCCCGAGGTCATGGTCAAGATCACGGGCGACGCGCGAAGCATGGCCGGCGCGAAGAACGCCGCGGACTACATCTCCCGGAGCGGCACCGTGCCGCTCGAGGACGAGCGCGGCGACGTCCACGCGGGCCGGGGTGCGGCATCGAAAGCGGTCTACCCGTGGCGGCGTTCAGGACTCGGCATCCCCGAGCGCGACGGCCACCGGCGCGAGACGCTGCAGGTCATGCTGTCGATGCCGCGCGAGACGGACCGCGACGCCGTGAAGGACGCTGCACGCGCCTGGGCGCGCGAGACGTTCGGCAATTCCCGCCCGTGGGTGATGGCCGCGCACGACGACACCGATCAGCCACACGTGCACTTCGTCGTCGCGATGACCGCGCTAGATGGGTCCCGCCTGAACCCCCGGAAGGCCGATCTTCGAGAGTGGCGCGAGCGATTCGCCGCCGAGCTGCGGGAGCGCGGGCTCGAGGCCGAGGCGACGAGTCGGGCGGTGCGAGGATCGACGCGCCGTCACGTCCCGCGCCGAGTGATGTACGCGAGCCGGTCGCCGAAGGTGATGCCGGAGCCGGCCGCGGCGACCCGGAAGCGTGCCGCGACGAACGCGCACGTCCGCGAGACGTGGCAGACGATCACGGCGGCGCTGGAGCACGGTGACGAGTCGGACCAGGCGCTCGCGTCGGAGGTTCGGTCGTTCGTCGATGAGAGGTTCAACAGCAACCGCGCGTCCGATCGGACGCGCGACAACGAGGCGGAACGATGAGCAGCCTCTACACAGCGGAGCAAACAAGATGAGCGAAGGCGGTGACGGCGGTGACGGCGCGATGTTTGGCGACCCGACATGGGGCAGAGGCAAAGAGGCGCCGAGCGAGGCGTCGCGCGAGCAGTTCGCGATTTACATAGGCGACACGATGGAAGACGTGTTTCTTACGATCAACCGCGCTCTGGCTGAAATGAACAAAGTCATGGCGGAGGCCGATGCGCGTATTGCCGAACTCGACAGCGAGGCGGAGCGATGAGCAGCACACACGCAACGGAGCGAAAGAAATGAGCCAAGACCCTGACGTCACGACGCTGGGCGACATCTGGAGCGTCCTGGACGAATCACGGCCGCTCACGAAACGCGAGCAGTTCGCGATGGCGGCGCTACCGGCGGCGATGGCTGGGCAGCGCGAGATGATGAAAGCGATCGAGAGCGACATCGCCGACGCGGTGAAAAAGGACTCCGGCGGCGATCCGGAGAAGGCGCTGGAGATCATGCAAGGCTTGGTGGGGCAGATCGCGAAGGGCGCCGCGGCGTCTGCTGTAATGCAGGCCGACGCACTCATTGCCGCGCTCGATGGTGAGGAGTCAGTCGAATGATCCGCCGGACCCTCGCCCTGACCGGCATCATTCTCTTGTCCGCCTGCGCCACAGCCGGCAAACCGCCATCGGCCCCCGACGGTCCCGGCAAGCCGATCAACTCCCCGGCATCCATCGAGGCCCTGTCCCGCGCTCCGGACGCGATCGATCCGGACGAGCAGCGCCGCCGCGAGCACGAGCGCGCCGTCCTGTTCCTGCCCGAACCGGAGACGATCCGCGTGCCGATGGCGTTCGCCTCGGCGCGGTTCCAGCCTGAGCCGGGCGACGCCTACCGCATCCAGACGCTCGCGAAGAACGCCGCGAGGATTCAGGCGCGAGGACGCACCGACGGCCTCGGCGACCCGGAGGCGGACCGCGAGACGGCACGGCTCCGGGCCGAGTCCGCACGGCAATACCTGATCAACCGCGGCATCGATCCGGCGGTGATCTCGGTCAGCTCCTACCCCGGCGCCGACCTGATCGATGACAACGCGCGGTACGCTGGGCGGCACGCGAACCGGCGTGTCGATCTGGTGTTCTGGCCCGCCATCCCCTCAACCGACGAGGCACGACGATGACCTACCGAGCCCCCTTCACTCTCGCCTTCGCCGGCCTCCTCGCCGCTTGCGGCGGCGGATCAGGACCGAGCACGACCCTGCCGCCCGACACCGCCGCGCGAGGCCCTGCCCCCGATCCCTGCGCCGCCGAGCTTCCCGCACGCCTCATGGGCGACTACGCGGGCACGCTCACGCTCGACGCCACGACCGAGTCCGGCCTGTACTGCACGTGGGCCACGACGGTGACGATCAGCGGACGAGAGAGCGGCGGCGAGTGTGCCCTGAGCGCGTCCGTCGCGGCCGATGTCGAGCAGAGCGTGTTCCCGGAATCCGGCACGGCAGGTGCGGCCGAGTGCCCGCCGATCCCCGGCGTCGTGATCGACCTGTTCGGCATCGAGGCGAGCGGCGACGGATCGGTCTCGGTCATGTACCTGCCCGCCGACGCGCCGAACTCGGGACCGTACTCGGCCGATCCGGGGGCGACGGTGCCGTACCTGAACCCGGTCAGCGGGACGGTTCCGCTGATAGATCGGCTGGTGCTCGGGGCGGATGATGTGCTGCGACCGGAGCAGGTGAACGTGTCGATCGCGCGGCCGATCGCGGGGCGGCTTGCGAGGGTAGAGCGATGAGCACTGAGCGAGTCAGCGTCGAGATCACCGGCGAGTCAGAGAAAGCGTACCGCGTGAAGTGCTACGGCACGGAAGCGTGGTTGCCGAAATCGCAGATCGAGCAGATGAAACGTGACGGCGACAAGGCAGAGATCGTCATCCCGCACTGGCTGTTCGCGAAGAACTTCGGAGACTGACGGCGTGTACGACAGAGCAAGCGCCACGATCGCCGAGCGATCCATGTTCGTCCGCGACAGGTTCGGACAGCACCTCGTGCGCGTGCACGACGAGGAGGTGGCCGCTCCGACTCTGACCGGCGCCACGGTGGCCGTCGCGGACGGAGTCGGCACGCGCACGAGGGTCGCGCTCGGCGGTGTGGTGCGCGAGATGAACTACACCGAAGGCCATGTCACTCGGCACTACGAGTACACGATTGAGCACTGAGAAGACGGGCTACATCTCCGCCTCGACCTCACGCTCCTGCCCGCGCTCCTGATCTCGCACGACCTCCTGCCCGCTCCGCTCACGGATCGGCACGCGCGGCAGGGGGCCAGCGGCAGCACGCTCGTCCAGCCGCCGCGAGAGCGCAGCCGACAGCGCCTCGCGACCGGCTTCGGACCCGCCGTGACGCTCGGCAACCGACCGACCCACGGCGTCGATAGCGGCGTACCGCTCCTGCCCCTCGGTCCGCTCGACAGCGTTCGTCTTGCGCTCCTGACCTCGCTCCTGCCCGCGCTTCTCGGCCAGCGCCTTGTCCTGCTCGGTCGGCTTGTACCCCGTGACCGCGATCCCCCGCGACGTCGCCTCGACCCACGCCTCGCGCTTGAAATCCTTGTTGCCGGTGACTCGCATCGACGTCCAGCCGCGCGCATCGGCGAGCTCGGCGAGGGCGCGGGCCACGCGCCCGTCGTTCGACGCGGTCGTCAGCCTCTTCCCGCCATCGCGGAACGCAACGCCCCGCTCGCCGTCGCGGAAGCGGTACGTGTTCCCCTCGACGCGGAAGCGATCGAGCACGGCCTTCTCGAGCTCGGCCCGGCGTTCGACCTCGGCGGAGTCCTGCGCGGGCTTCGGGTCGGTCGCCGTGCTCGCGCGGTTCTCGCGCCCCGGCGCCGGCTTGGCGGAGACCCCCGCCTTCCCCTCGGGCCACGCGAACGAGTCGGCACGAGAATGCTGCGCCACGTGCGCGCTCAGGGCCTCGCCTTCGAGTGTCCCGGACGTCGCCCCGCGGTTGATCCGCAGGAAGTTCGCCGCGCCGACCAGCGTCGCCGCCTCGCCCTTGTCGTGCATGTCGGGCGCCTCGGCCACGACCTTGTCGCCGTTCTTGAACGTCAGGTCGAGCACGTCGCCTCGCTTCACGTACTCGACGGCGGTCACGCGCTCGCCGTTGATCGTCATCTCGCCGCGTGCGGGCATCTCGTCAGGATTCGTGGGCATTCGGGGCCTCCTCGGCAGGTGCGAGCTTCGTCAGGGAGATGCCGGACGCGTCGTCGTCCGACACGTCGCCCGGCTCGGGATCGGCCGCGTCGAGCGCTGACCACAGGCCGTCCACGATGGCGGCCACCGCGGCGTCGTCGATGGGCGGCTCGGCATCGAGAGTCGGCAGGTCGTCGATGCCGAGCACGTCCACGCGCGCGAGATCGACCGGCGGGCCATCGTGCGGGGCGTCGGCGGCACGCATGGGGCGGACGGCCTCCACGGCAACCTCACCGCGCCGCGTCGGCGGAAGCGTCAGGCGCGGGACGATGATCGACAGCTCGCCGGACTCGACTGCGGCATCGAGCTCGCGCTTCGTCGGACGGCGCCACCACGGCACCCGGGCGAGGGACGGCGCAACGCTCGCGAGGCGCGCGAGGATGTCCCGGTCGCGGTAGTAGTAGAGCTTGCGGACGATGAACGGGCGGAGGTTCATGTGCGCGGTCCGCACCCGAACGATGACCGCGTGCTTCGAGAGCCGCATCAGCTCTTGCGGGAGCATCAGGGCGCGCTTCTGGTCGCTGATCGATCCGCCGGCTCCCAGCAGTGCCGCCGAGCGCGAGACGGACTCGATCGTCGTGTCGCCGAGGAACGCCGAGAGAGCGTTTGCGTCCTCGACATCGGTCGGCGCGAACCCGAGCTTGGCCGGGTGATCGTGCAGGTACGCCTTCGCCGACGCCGGCCCGTAGCCCCGGGGCGGGAGCGCGTCGAGCTGGTGATCGGACTGGATGATCGTCGTCCAGAGCACGCCGTAGCCCCGAAGGTAGGACGGCGCGGTCTCGACGGCGGGCTGGAACCCAAACCGCGCGAGCTCGTCGCCGAGCGGCAGGACCGGCACCTTCCCGTCGTGAAGGTCGTTCGCGAGCGCATCGACGAGCGCGGCGAGGAACGGTCCGACGAGCGGCGCGGCAGCCGCGATCTTCGACGGCGGGATCTCGACGTAGAGCGTGATCGGGCGGCGGCGAAGGTCATGCAGCGAGAAGTCCGAGCGCTCCGTCGCCGCCTGCACCACCGGCGAGTTCCAGAGCGAGAGCGCCGCGACGAACGTGCCGACGATCGACTGCGACATGCGGTTGTCGCCGATGCCCGTGAACGTCTCGATCGCGTCGGCGCAGGCGTCGGACAGCGGCGCGAGGTCCTTGCCGTCCCACTTCATGATGCGGACCCACTCGAGGATCGGCTTGCCGTCGCGGCCGATCTCGCCGGTGTCGCGCTGGCGGTAGTTCCTCGCTCGAAGGCGAGCGAGCAGGTGATCGTGCGGCGAGCGGCCGCGCCCCGTGCCTTCCCGGAGGACCGCGCCGACCGACAGGTGCTCACCCGGGGATTCGTCGATCAGGAGGGCGCAGGCGACGAACAGGTTCCGTGCGCTCGGGGTCCACGTCGGGTCGGCAGCGGAGTAGAACCGCGAGGCCGTCGCCATGATCTCGGACACGCGGCGGTGCGGTTCGACGGGGAGTTCGTCGAACACGTTCCAGCCGTGCGAACGGCCGTCGGGCGCGAACGGGCTCCAGACGTACACCTCCTGTCCGGCGCGCGCTCGGTACCCGCTCGTGATCGCGCGGTTCTCGCCCTTGATGTCGGTGACGACGGCGGAACCTGCCCAGGACATCAGCGTCGGGATGACGACCGCGACGCCCTTGCCGTCGCCGGTCTGCGCCCGGAGCGCGGTGTGCACGGGCATCGTCACGACCGGCCCGAACCGACCGACCCGCCCGGCCACCACGCCCTGCCCGTCGAGAAGCCCCGCGCGCTTGATCTCCCGTCGCGTCGCCCACCGCGCATCGCCGTGCACCGAGCGGCGGAACATCGGCACGGCCGAGCGCAGGCCCATCACGAAAGCGAGGCCCGCAAGGATCGCGATCGGCCACGCCGCCGAGATCGCTGCAGCGGCGAGCGCATGATGATCAGCCGGATCGCCTGCACGCCACCGGCGGAGCCAGAGCCCCGCATCGGCGCGCTCGAGCGCGTGGACCCACCCGCCACCGGGCAGGGAGTAGAGGTAGATCCCTCCCGCCAGGCGCTCCCACAGGACCGCGAGGGCGACGGCGAACGCGAGGGCGACGACAGCGAGCGAGACGCGGCGCGCGGTCACTCGACCGACTCCATCTCGGTCACGCGGCGACCGGTCGGCGTGCGCTCGAGCACCACGACGAGGTCCACCGCGCCGCGCACGAGCCGGAGCATGTCCCCGAACTCGATCCCGCGCCCGGCGACATCCTGCCGGGCGAGCATGGCAAGCCGATCGAGCGCACCGGACACCGATGAGGCGTGCACACTGGTCATCCCCCCCGGGTGGCCGGACATCGCCGCGTGCACGAAGTCGTACGCCTCGGCGTCGCGCGTCTCGGCGAGCAGGATACGGTCGGGCCGCATCCGGAGAGCCGTGCGAACCCGGTCTTTCGCCTGCGCGCGATCATCGGCCGGGTAGTAGAGCGGCGCCAAGTTCTCATGATCGGGCAGCGTGAGCTCGGGCGTGTCCTCAATCGTCACGATACGCTCGTCAAGCGGAATCAGCGACGCGAGCGCGCGCATGAGGGTCGTCTTGCCGGTGCCGGTGCCACCGCTGACGACGATCGTTTCGCGATCGGCGATGGCTTGGACAAGCCGCGCCTTCCGCGCCGCCTCGTGCTCCCCGAACAGTCCGAACGCCGAGAGATCGTCGAGTTTGAGCTGTCGGCGTGGCGGGACGCGGACGGTGACCGAGAGCGTGTTCTTCGGCGTGCGCGGCGGGCCGATGAACTGCACGCGCTCGCCGCCCGGCAAGGCCGCCGCGAACTCGGGACAGCCGCTGTCGAACGACGCCCCGAACGTCGAGGCGGTCGAGGTCGCCATCGCCCGGAGCGCCCGGTAGGTCAGCTCCGGCGCCTCGTGCCGCGACCAGCCCTCGTGCGTCTCGACGAACACGACGCCGGGACGGTTGATCGCGATGTCGGTCGCGCCCTCGATCGCGAGGAACCGCTCGAGCGGTCGGAGGAGGTGCGCGTGCGCCGCGGCGCGGCCGGTGAGGGGGGCGGCAGTCATCGAACGGGCGCCTCGTAGACGCTCGCGAACGACAGATCGCGCGAGACGTGGATCGCCACTGCGCTCCCGGCGTCCACCTCGACGGTCGGGCGGATGTCTAGCGTCTGCGCGAGCACCGATTCGATCACGCCGGCGCCGGCCGCGCCATTGCCGATCTGGATCTCGGCGTCGATGTCGTCCGCGGAAGCGAGAACGGCGGCGTTCGCAACGTCGTCGACGAGAGAGACGAGGATCGCCGCGCCGAAGCGCTGCCAGAAGCGGGAGTTCACCCGCCCGGTCAGGCCAACCGCGCCACGCGGCCCGGTGCCAGGCGAGTCGAGCGCGATGACGACACCCCGCGGCGTGCGGATGCGCGACCAGAGCACGAACACGCGTCGACCGCCCTGCGCGACGGCGCTCTCGTACTCGCCGGTGATCTCGCTGCCGCGCTCGACGAGGAGCACGCCGGACGGGCTGTACACGTCGCGCGTCACCTTGCACGCGGTCGGGCCGGGCAGCTCCGAAACGAGCTGCATTCGGAGTGTGCAGTCGATCATCGTCCCGCGGGGGAGCACGAGCGGCGCATTCGGGATGACCGTGGCCGATGCGCCGTCGAGCGCCGCCGGGGCGAGGCGATCGCCGAGGGTATCGCGGCCAGTCGCGCCGGAGGCGGTCTCCGCTCGCGGACCACGCGCTGCGAACCCGCCGGGCGGGCTCCCGACATCGGGCATGACCATCGCCCCCTCGGGCATCGACGCGCTTGCATCGGCCACGGTCATCGTTATCACGCCCTTGTGGATCGGCGCAGGCGGCGGCGCAGGCGGTTCGATGTAGGTCGGCACGTAGACCGTCTCGACGACGGGCTCCGGCGCCTCAACGACAGCGGCGACCGGTTCGGGCTCCGGTTCGGGCTCGGGCGCAGGAGCAGGCCGGTCGAACGACTGCGGCGGCGCGCCTCGAGCCGGCGCGATGCGCTCGCGCTTGGTGTCGTCATCGCCGGCGCCGTCGCCGCGCAGGAGCATTGCCGCCCCAGCCACACCGACACCGCCGAGCAGCGCGACAACGAGCAGCCCGCGCACGAGAGCCGACGAGCCGGACGCGCCGAGCGGGGGGATGGCGGGCTCGCCTTCGAGCGGCTCGGGTGAGGGGCCGCGCAGACGCTCGACGATGGGTCGGATCATGGTCACGGGGAAACCCTCAGAGCGGGTCGTACGGGGTCAGACGACGGCCGCGTGTCCCCGTGGTTGAACACCGACACGACCGAGCGCCCGAGCCGGAGCACGAGCTGCGAGGCGAGCCGATCCACGATCATGATGTCCGGCCGATCCGGGTCGGGCTCGACGTTCGCCGTGCGCTCGGTGCCGTCGGCGCCGATGACGAACACAGCCGGGATCTCGGCCGGGAAACGGAGGTAGGTAAACCGCCCGTCGTCCCAGGCGTTCGTCGGCACGATGGCCGCGCCGTGCTTGTTCGCCGCCGCGTGGTAGTCGAAGCTCCGCGGCGTCGGAAGCGCCGCCCGCGCATCCCGTGCATCGGCGAGGTCGAGCGCCTGCCGGCGGGCCGCGATCTCTCGCTCGGCCTCGGCGTCGGGATCGGTCACCGCGACGTGGTAGGCGGTCGCCGACGGCGCGGCGGCAAGCGCGAGATCGAACGCGTACGAGCGCCCCTCCCGCGTTCGGACGAGCAGGTTCGTCGCCCAGGCCGCCGGCTCCGGCTCTCGGAGCGTCCCGTCCGACGCTTGCACCTCGATCGGGCGCACGTCGATCATGTCGCCCTGCGGAATCACCTCCCACCCAGCCGGGAAACCGGTGCGCGTGCACTCCTCGCAGACACTGTCCCCCGGCGCGAGCACGATGCGCGAGACGTAGCCGGGCGTAGCCTCGATCACGACGACATCCCGTGCATCGTACGGCACGCTCGTGATGCGCGAATCCATCACCGAGCCCTGCGGGACGGCGGCGGCGTGCAGCGGGCCGGCGGCAAGGGCGAGAAGGGCTGCGGCGACACGTTGTCTGGTCATCGGGACATGTCCTCCTGGACCGTGTAGGCGGTGACCTCGAGCGAGCGCGGATCGACGAGCCGATCGGCATCCTCGAGCGCCGCCTTCGGGTCGTAGCGGAATCCGATGGTCGCGATGAAGTGGTCCTCGCCGATCACGCGTCCGTCGCGCCGGGCGATCTGCACGAACCGCACCGTCGCCCTGCCCTCGCCGTCGAGCCTCGGCACGCTCGTGATTTCGACATCGACGGTCGTGCTCTCGCCGAGCACGACCTGCCGACCGTTCTTCGCGTCGTACATCGACGCGTAGGCACGGCCGACGGTGTCGGACGACCAGAGCGACACCGCGTCGTAGTCCGTCTGGATCGTCTCCCAGTTGTAGCGCTCGCGCCGGATCACGTAGTCGGCGAGGTCCGCCTTGACCGTCGCCTCGCGCGCCGGGAACTCCATGTCCGAGAGGCGCGTCAGCCGTGTCGGCATGCCCGTCTCCTCGTCGAGGAACCACACATGCGGGACCGGCGCCTGCTTCGCCGCGAGCTTCGCCGATAGCTGCACGATCGCGAGCGTGCTGCCGACGCCCCACCCGGCCAGCAGCACGGCGAGCAGCGTGACGACGCGCCACGCGAGCGCCCGCTCTCGGGCGTCCCGCGCGGCGGTGTCGATGTCCCACGAGGCGCCCTCGGCGAGCACGGCGTCGTCGCCGATCGGCGCGCCCTGCGGCGTGTCGTTGGTGTGTGCGTTCATGGATCAGCCCTTCTTTGCAGAGCCACCGGACGCGCGCGCCCAGTGACGGCCAGCGTTACG
>ENA-ORXU01002163-ORXU01002163.1-marine-metagenome-genome-assembly--contig:-NODE-2163-length-13868-cov-4.499964_pt1 | contig 13868 bp, 8 predicted proteins | sample MGYA00237869_ERZ511484 | MGnify/ENA metagenome assembly ERZ511484
TGGGCCCGCCAGATCGGGCCACCGGATAACGCCCTGATTTTGCGTGCGCCTTGCGATTTAGACCTCTTGCAGCGCATCCTTGACAGATTGGAACCTGCGTGGTCAGACTGTACCCCGATGAAGAATCATGCGCTTCCGTCCCGGTCCACGATCTGCGCGCGCGTGCCGCTCTCGTTGCGCTTCACGTCGATCCACCGTGATGGGCGTCATGGCGGCCTGCATCCTCGTGCCGCAGACGTGACGGTGCGCGCTCCTCCTCTCCGGCTCTCCTGCTTGCCCCCTTCGTGATCTAGGTACGCCCTTTCTCGCGGCATGTGTCGTACCTGTGCTGTTTGACGTACAGCTGCTGCTGTGCTTGCATGCACGTGGACGTGTTGGTTGCCGCGCCTTTGAGAATCAATGTGGGCACCCGTCACCTGCGCCTGGCCGTGCCAGAATAAGCGTCCCCTATACTAACGTTGGTGAGACGCGTTGCTTGTGTGTCCTCGCTCGCGTTTCTTCTCGTGCGTCGTGTGACCCGTTTCTCTTGTAATTTCCATGTCCCTCTGCAGATCCTTGGCTTTTTGGCTTGAGCGCCATGCAAGACCAGGTCTCTGACCATGAACGGAGTGAGTACGTGCAGTTCTTCCGCAAGCTCGGCATCCTTGACGTGCAAAAGGGCATCTTCCTGGCGTCCCTGCTGCGTGCCTTCCGTGACGCAGCATCGCGCCTCGACACCCACCTGGTTCCTTTCGGCGCGTCCGTACACGCGGCCGTCAGCCGCATGTACGCGGCCGACAACCCCAACGACCTTCCACAACACCGCTGGATCCGGGTCATGGACCGCTCCGGTTTCTTCACCGACTCGGACGATCACGCCCGTCGTGTCATCAACATTGGCCTGTCGTACGCGTACCGCCATATGGAGCTGGACGCCCTAGCGGCGGACCACGCCGTCCTCCTACGCGAGTATCGCATGAAGGGCAGCATGTCGGCCGGGGAAGGCGGTGCGCTACAAGTGGCTACTCCTGCATCCTTAATGCCCAACGGCGGAGTGACTGTGGCCGACCGAGCAGCATCAACCGCTCCTGATGCAGGTGGGCACGCCGCACAACCACGCGGCGACGGCAGTGCCGCGCCTGGGGCAGGTGTATCGACGGGGGGTGCTGCGGGCTCCTCGAACGGTGGTGGACCGGCGGCTGGTGCGGTGCCCGATCCGGGCGAGGGTGCCAGCGGGATTCCGTCTGGTGGTATGGTCGTGCGGCGCAGGGGTGCTGCGAAAGACCAGGACGACGGGGGAACGCTCAAGGCCGCCACGAGCATCGCGCAAGACAACACGCACACATCAACCGGCGCAGTGGTAAACGAGATGGCCGCCGGCGACGTTGACAAGCCCTCCTCGCTGCAAAAGATCAACGCGGAGGGCGCCGGGGACAGTGACGGGGACGACATCCACACCGCCGTGCGTGTCAACTCCAACGTGTACGCGACGCAGCCAATGATCAAGCCGACCACATCGGCGGTCGCCGCGGTTTGCGCGGTGCTCGAATCACTCAAGGACTTTGAGGACGTCCAGGTCCACTTGTGGGACATCATGGAGAAGAGTCTGCTCTGCCTCGCTCGGGCGGCCCCGGGCACTGCTGCGCAGCCATCTTTGGGCGTCTTCTCTGCCACTGCCGACGGGACGTGGAAGGGGGTGGCGACCATCCTGTCCAAGTGGTGGCCTGTGTGGAAGGCGGCAGTGGGCGCGCCCATGGGGCTTCCTCCCGACGGTACCCTTACCAGCGTGCGTAATGCAGGTAGGACCGCGCGGTCATCGCCTTGGATGGTGATCGTGGACATGGTGGACATCAACCCGACACTGCAGCGGCTGGCGGCGGACTCAACCCGGTACTTCCCCAAGGGTGAGCTGCCCCTGACGACGACGGTCAAGCGCGTAGCTGCCGGTTCGCGAGCACCTTTGATGGAGGTTGTGGCGTCGCTGCTGCTCGTTGCCACCAACGAGACGTCCTTTTGCCCGATCTTGGAGGACCTCGCGTCCTCAGGCCGGTCGACCGCGCGCCGCAATGGCCCGCTGCTGGCGGCTGCGTGCCACAGCTTCGTGTCATCGGGCCTAAGCGGCACATCGGCGGCACCCACACCTGCCCCTGGTCGTGTTGGCTCCACACCTCCGGCTGTTCCACCCGCTGCGGGCACGACAACGGCGAAAGCCCCGGTTGGCCCAAGTTCCGGGGCGGCTGACAAGGCGTATGTCGAGATGGACGCGCTGCTTCGACAGGAGCGGCTGGTGCAGTCCGCTGCTGAGCGGCAGGTGCGCACTGCGCACCGACGGTTGGCCCGGGCTAGCCCGTCTGGATCAGCGGCTCGACCGCGACTGGCGGAGGTAGCTGTTGCCAGAGCCGTCCCGCCTGCTGACATGGGTCCCATCAAGCAAGTTGAACGGCCCGGGTCCGCGGTGGTTACCGCTTCGGTGCCCGCCCCGCGACAACAATCTCGACCGGCATCGTTTTCTCCGCCAGCACCTTTGCCTGTACCCGCACCTGCTCCGTCACCGACGTCTCCGCCTGGCTCGACATCGGCGAGGCCACCCTTCTCTCCTTCCTCTTTGCCTCCATTGCCGCCAATGGGCTCCCAGCTCCCCCCCCTCACTGCCGGCCCGTCGTCTCTCCCTCCCATTCCCTCATCGCTGCCTCATCTCCCTGCTCTGTGGCCTTCGATGCAGTCGCAGCCTTCTCCCTCCCCGTCACCCGCAGATGCACGGTGGTGCCCTTATTCACAGGTTCCGTCTCAAGCACCTTGGACACCCACCGTTGCTGCTGCCCCGCTACTCCCGTCAACCAATGGCGATGAGCCGTCGGCCACCCCTCCGTCGCCGGACCAGTCGTCGCGCACCAAGCGTCTTAGGACAAATGCTCATGGTGGCGCAGGTACATGAAATGACTGTTATTTTCTGCCTCATCTGACTCTTTACTTTCTTTATATATTAAAGGCGCGTCTCGTTTGTATGTGTTGCATCATTTCCACCATCTCGCCTGCTGATCATGTCTTTGCCCATCATTGCAGTCTGTCCAAGTGAGGCACTGCGTGTACGGAAACGTGGCCAACCTGCGGCTGTGGTCAATCGGGGGTAGCTATGATGTGCGGCAAGCACTGATAAGAGCGGAAATGAAGAGGTAGGAGAACAAGACGGGTGCGTTTACATACTACAGCAAACTACTACAGCAAGGTGGCCGTCCGATAAAAATGCATGCACGCTTCGTCAGCAAAAAGACGCGCCTTCGAGAATGACTTGACGTGCAGTCGCGTCGACGCGGGCACTCGACTCATCGCCGCGTGCACCATGCCCGCCCCAAACGCTCGCGCCACATCAATGACCACCTCGGACATGGTCAAGCTCTGGCAGCGATGCGTGGTGATGCCCCAGCCGAGAACGAACGGCACTTGGCGACGGACGACCACCCATCCCGGAGCCGAGAGGATGCGGGCCTCGTACTCCACGGGAGGGCAGGAAACCTCAAGCCAATCCTCTCCCACGTCTTGTACACCGTACGTGCCGCGTGCCACGCCGGGGGGAAGAGTGTGGTTCTCAAAGCGCACGACGGGAACGCCGTCGGGCAGGTACGCCTTGATGAAGCCGATGCTCCCGTGGTACAGGCCAATGGCGTCCAGACGATTGGTAGTCAGCATGACGCGCGCCTGCAGGCAGTGGGCCACGCGAGCAGGCGCCACGCACTCGAGCAGCGCCACCTCGGGTGCACGGGAGTTGATGGAGCCCTTGGGGCATGGCCGCACATTGGGGTCGCGGTTCTTGTCCAGCTGCACCTCGTGCGTGGCGGTGAACTCGGGGAGCGGCCGACCTCCACTCAAACGCAAAAGGCACTTCTTGTTGTGGTCCGTGACGTCTTGGTGCCGCGGCATAATGTGCAACACGGTGTGCTCCAGCCGCTTGTACTCCTCCTCGGTCACGGCGCGCTCCTTCATGAGCGCCTCGACGTTGGGTGTGCAGAGCCCCCACCGCGCGTCCTGGATGGCGCGGATCAGCTTGCCGTCGGTCTGGCGGTACACGAGTGTCAGCTCCAGGATGGCTGTCGAGAACACCGAGCGCCAGCACTTGGCAGTGAAGGCCATCGAGCCCCGCGTAGGGCGCAGCTGCAAGAAGTCGCCGAACACGTAGAGCACACACGGCGGCTGCTGGTCCGTCTGCGACTGCTGGATCATCTCGTACATCACGTCCAGCTTGTCGGCTGGCACCATCGAGATCTCGTCAATCAGCAACGCGCGCATGCCCTTCAGCCGGCGAGCGATGGGAGCCCACCGACCCATGCCAAGCAAACGGGTCGCTTCTGCAGCAGGATCGTCGGACTGCACATGGTAGTCCCTGACAAACCCAAAGAAGGAGTGGAAGGTCTGCCCGCCTGCGGAGCGGGCGGCGCTGCCCGTCGGAGCCACAACCACCACAGCACCAGCGGCCGGCCAACGTCCTCGCAGAAAGGCGGCAAACTGCTGCAGGAAGAACGTCTTGCCCACTCCAGGCCCACCGGTGACAAAGGTGCTCTTGCTCCGCTCGAAGAGGCGCTCATAGACAGCGCCCCACCTGCCACCCGCAGCTAGTTGCCCGATCGGTCCTTGAGGAAGCTGGACAGGCGCCGTGACGGGGAGGGGCGACGTCAAGTCCACCACATCAACGTCCGCCGCGATATGGGCTGCAGGCAGCCGCTCGTTGACCGGGGACGCGTCGACTGGTGGTGGTTGCGGGGAAGATGGATTGCTTGAAGCCGGACAGGCAGTCTCAATAGAGGGCACCGCCGACGCTGACGCGCCGTCCCACGAGCCCTCCGCACTCGAGACGGTCTTGGTGGAAGTCCCCCGCAGATTTGCTCTAGTCGCAGGTAGTTCCGACAGCTTGTTGGGCGTGAACCCCTCCGCCAGGGCTGCACGAGCCGCCACCGCCTCTGGTGCATCGACTGAACAGGAGCCCGCCTTGAAGGTGTTGGCCGCGTCTGCCAGGCCACGCAGCTTCCAGGCCAAGCTGGACTCCTGCACCATCTTGCTCAGGTTGGCCGCCGAAAACGTGCCGGCTCCCGGCTCCGGGGCGATCCACGCGGGGTTGCGCGCCGTGAACTGGCCGACGCCTCCCGAGTCGCGGTGGCGTTTGCCCAAAGAGCTGCCGCTCACCGCAACGAGCAACTTCTCATCACTCGAAGCTGCAGCAGTCGATACCGCAGGGGAAGAAGCGTGACCGCCAAACGGCCATCCCAACCGTCCAGCCTCCACATGCGGGGCCAGGTCAATGCCGCCGCCCGCGTCGACGTCCTCAAGTGAGGAGGAGTGACGCCGCTCGCCCCGGTCGCCACCGCCGCCTCTCGGGAAGTTGTCGGGCGGGAGCTTCTCATCCGGGTGGGCGCGCTTGGCCGGCTTCTCCTCCGGGCGGGGGCGCTTGGCCGGTAGCTCCCCGCTGCATGATGGGAATGATGGAGACGGGCCGGCGGGCTGAGACGCCAAGAGCCCGGTTGGCGCGCGCCGCTCGCCTGCCGTCTCCGCGGCGTCAATGCCGGCGGCCATCGGTTCACCCGCAGAGCACAGGGAAGCAGCGACGTGGTTGTGGCTCCCACAACTCGGCGTCATCACCTGTACTGGGCCCCCCTCCTGCCCCGCCACCGACCAAAGCGCACCGAAGACGTCTCCAGTTGCATCACTGGCCAACCAACCGTAAGCCGGGGCCGGCCGCGCAAACCGCAGCAGCAAACACAGGCCCGTAGCAGGTTCCCCCATCAGCGCCAGCGCACGCCCGACGCCTCCGCCGTCCAAGTCAAAGCACGTACGCGAGTCGCGGGTCACGACCGCGAGCCAGCCCGAGGAGGCAGCATCCGGCGAGCCGGTCGTGGGACTGGAAGCGTGGTAGTTCTCAATGACGTCGGCAGCAACAGGATTGGTTAGCCAGCACATCGCACGGGCATGCGCCTGGAAGGCCTGAGCAGCAAGGGGGATCCCAGGAGGCAAAGAGAGCACGCGCTCACCGAGGCCGTTCGTATCCGACGCTCGGTACAGCATGGAAGAAAAAGGTGACACAATGCCGACAAAAGCGAGAGGGGGAGTACAAAAGGTGGCCATGGCGGTGCGTCCACGACAAGGCTGTCGGAAGCGGACACCTCAACGGCAATCAACGGGCCCGCACAGAGGCAAGCGTCGTCGCCGCCCCGATGCACTCGGTGCGGCAGGCGAGCAAGTCAATCGCGCCCACCAGCACGAGGATCCCACGCGTCGGCTCGCTGCTCGACGGAGCCGGAAGAGCTCGCGACGAAGCAACTAACGTGCGGAGGACGCCCTTAGCGCCGACAGCGCGCCGGAACAACGGCCACCACGTCCAAGGAGGAAGAGCGGCCGGGCTACCGGCAAAGCGACACAGGGGGTGGGGGCGCCGTGACCGCGTCGCCACAGGCGGGGGAGGAAGGCGTTGCGGGGGGGGGCCGGACTGTCCGACCGGGCGGGATGCACCACGGAGACCGCGCGCGGGGAAAAAGGGGCTCAAATCGGGTATCTGGGGGGGGGGGATGGCAGGCGAAAGAACAGCCGTTTCTTGCCCGCCCTCCGCAGATATCGGCGTGTGCCAAGCGGCATCGCCTCGAAGGGGGACCACCTTCTGAGCACGACAGAATGCAACCAAATTGGATGTGACCAGTTCCCAAAGACTTGCACGCATTTTGATGACGTGTCCCGAATGCAACGTGGACTGCTGCAAAACAGCACCGTGGCAGTCGCGGTCGGTGCCCCCATGCTACAACAGAGAGATGGCTACACGCGCACAGTTCAACTACACAAGCGTGGTGCGCATGCGAGCTTTCAGTGTCATGCACATGGGTCAGTGTTCATTCGGTTCGTGATTGCACACACGCCGCGTAGTGACCGAAGCAGAAGGAGGCGGGACAGCCGAAAGGCCCCCTGCTAACGCCTGGTCTCACCCGCACAACGGCACGGACACGGGCGCGCTTGGAGCTACGGCCATCCGATGGTTCGAGTACTCAAGCAACACGCCTGTGCATGTTTACTCGTGTGCCAACGGTCAGGTCGTGGTCAGTGCATCACCAACCCGCCAATGCCGAATGAAGGCGGCCAGTATGCACAGTTGGACCATGTGGTGCAATGTTGGTCAAGCCTCGGTTTCTCCTTGGCGCAGAACATACACCGCCATCTATGGATACCAATTCGTGCTTGACATGAGCCAGGCTTCTGACCAATGCACATCAGTCGACATGCCCCGCTGCGAAACCAGAGGGCCCTCACGAGAACATGACATGAACGGCGAAGCGTTAGACGGCTACAAGGCTTCCTTAGAAACTATTCAGTGCCCTGGTGCCTTTTGGTTCATGAGGGACAATTGTCATGTATGTGGACCGGTAGGAAACAAACAGGTTCCTGGTCGTCCCTGGCACGTGTTCTCGGAGACGGTGGATTGCCGTCGTGTAGCTTTTGTTTGTCATAGAGCTCGTCCATTCTGGTGCTGGCGTTCGTCGTTCCGTGCGAGTGCCAGGGATGTGAGCCCGACGAATCCATGAGGCAGCACACGCGTTAGGCATGTTTGTGCATGCTGCGCGGACTCTGGTGATAGCTGAGGAGAACTGAACCTCCACAAGGTTTGCCAAGGTGGTCCGGTGGGTTTTCTAAGTCCCAGTTCCCCATCTCACAACAGCTCTCCGTCGTTCAGACATGCTGCCCGTTTGGCGGGGTATAGGTAGCCTTGGGGGCTGTGTTGTTGTCAATGTTGCGTGCGCCTGCTGTGGGGTACCTGCAGCCCGAGGACAGGCTGCGGTTACTGGCCGTGACCAGCGCCTCTGATGCAGCAAGTCTGCGCAGGACGGTCCAATTCTCACATTCGTTTCGAGTTCTCAGCTGCCACGTAGCCCAGACTACTCCGCATTTTCCCGATGTAGTCATCTTCTTCTCCGAGAGGACTTCCGCCAGTAGTGGTGCGCTCTCTTGGCTGGAAGTAGTATCCCTGTTATTGACACGTGAAAGCACCATGCACATCAGCTCGCTGCCTGGTCGGGTTCTGTTTCTCTGTTCTTTCCTGTGCTGGTGGTTATGTGGCTGGGCCTTAATGGTGCTACAGAGAGCATTCTGCCGGCTTGATGCTGACCGGCGGCATAGTGCCAGTCCCTGTCGAGGAGAAGGTGCTCAATTCTGCTGGCGCGGTCCAGCCTGGTCCCTTATTGCACCATCTCCTGAGCGTCCTTTCGTTCAACATGAGGACCAACACACTGCCTGGTCTGCAGGTGCTATGTTCTGGGCTGGCGGGTGTGAACTGGCAGGCACTGCGCACACTGTTTATCGTAACGACAGCACTTCTGCTCAAACCAAAACATAAACAAGCAACGCGTCTCACTCCGCCCCACTCACTGCCCCCACCAATGTGTCCTTCAACAGTGCCTGCATGATGCGCTGTCGCAGTACAGGAATGTGCGCTTGCTCAAACTCCGGGCGCACCCCCAACGAAAAGCAGTCGGCGGCCCCAAGCACAAAGACACCACAGCTCCCGCCGTCAGTTTGGCGAGGCATCCCCATATCAGACTCAATGCTCCACTCGTGCACCGCCCAGCGCTCGGCGGCAGCGGCGCCAAGCCGCGCCGCCACCTCGTCTGCCAGCCATCTCATCAAAGGCCCCGCAACAAACAGGTCGTCTGAACCGGCAAAGGAGTCGCAGTACCAAAAAGAGCGGCGCGCGATGTCAATCTTCACCAGCACCCAGTGGGTGCAATGGAGGTTGACGGGTACCAAGATGATATCCACCGCCGAGAGGTCCAGGCCGAGCTTGACCCCCCACTTGCGCACGCCATGGTAGTCGTACTGGCCAACGCGCTCGGAGAGCCGCGCGTGAAAGAAGGTGTTGAACATGAAGGTCCGCGGGGCAGAAGGAGCTGGTGTAACACCGGCCGGGCAGCCGCCGGGTTGGACAGGAGCGCCCGACGTCTGCGCGCGCACCGCTTCGTCACGGTGGTTGACGAGCGCAACAAACGAGTTCATCACCTCATCATTGAGCCATGCCTCCCCACAGAGGCGTCGAAAGTCAGCCACCGTAAGGCTGATCTTGGCCTTATTGACGGGCCGCACACGCGCCGCACCAATGCGCCCCTCCGTCACGGTAGCCAACCCGTCCTTCTCCTCGGTAGACATAGGGTGGGTGCTCAAAGGCGCGAACACGTCGTCAGCGCCAGTGTGCGAGGCTTGCCAACCTGGAGATCCCAAGTCACAGGCGCCAGGCGCCGCGTCTTGGAGCGCCGCGTCTTGACGCCACGTCATGGAGGCACCATCACCATCCGACTGGCGCGTCAAGGTGGAAACGACACCAAGACCGCTGCTACTGACCAGTCGCGGTCGTTGCCGAGCTGTTTCGGCTGCTGCAACGTGTGGAGGGGGTGCCGACCGAGCCGCGGTGCCGCGGGACATGACGAGCATTCCCCCGTCGGGGACGTCGGCGGCATCGGTGGGGATATCGGGCGCGACACGCCCGTCATCCGCATGCAACCCGCCGTCCACCAACGGCGTCTCGCCCGACAGACCGCTCAGCTCTGCCGACGCCAGGAGCGCAGCGCCGTCAGCCGCACGCCCGGCCACGTCGGTGTTGTCCTTGCAAGAGCACGCCGAGCCGCGCTTGCATTTGCCCGCCAGGCGCGAGTGAAAGAACGGGGCGAGGTTGATATGGTCGTTTTCCCCAGCGGAGTTGTCCTCATCGAGGCGGTAGAGCTTGCGGATGTTCATGAAGGCCACTTGCACCATCTTGTGGATCATGTAGGTTGCCGGCTGCATGTAGGCGAGGCTCGTGCGGTTGCCCACCGCAATCGAGTGGGAAACCTCGGCGGCTTGAGTGGCCACCCCGGCAGTCGACCCAAGGCTGTCGTCCGGCATGTAGCTTGGGGAGCAGCCGTGCGTGATAGAGTGAGGCCTATCGAGAAGGCATCGCACGCCGTGCGCACGCAAAATAGGGCGCACCCGCCGCATTGCGTTCTTGTCCAGCTTGCACGCCACGTCATAGAAAACCACCCGCGGCAGCTTGGGGAAGCGCTCTAGAATGATGGAGAGCGCTTCACCGACGCTTTCCGCTCGGAACATGCATCGGAAGCCAAGGGTGATTACATGTGGGCAGACGACGTTGAAGACGCCTTGGGTGAGGCCGCAGATGACCGAAAACGCCTTGTTGCACGAGTCGCCATCGCCCTCTTTGTCCGCCGCGTGGCGGTCCTTCCCCCGGTAGCCGACCCGCTTCTTGGCCGCCACCGAATCCGTGATGGCCGGCCGCACGCGTTCGAGACCCGCGAAGTGCTCGAAGCTCACCAGCGGGTCGTCCTCGTCGACCTTGTTGTGCCTCATCTGCCCAGCCCGCCACTTGATGTACGCCACGCGCGTGCTCACGCCTTTCCAGCGCTTGCAGTACTCGGCGTTCCTCCACGACTTGGACAGCGTGACCGAGTCGGACGCGACCTTGTCAAACAGGTCGTCCGTTTCCTTCTCGACGTCCACCGCACGGAGGAGCATTTCACCCAGGGAGACACGAAAGAGATCGTCTTCGTCAATCTCCTGCTCAAAAAAGCCCAAGAAGCTCGCGACAAACCCAACGCCATCGGCGGGCTCCGTCAACTTTCGCCACGCCTCCTTGCCCTTGAGTCGCAGGGTGTTGGCAAGCAGCTGAATGGCCTTCTCATCGTGCCCCTGGAACATACCTGCAACGCCCTCGGTCAGCAACGCTTGCAGGAACGGTCGGATGCAAATCCAGGCGCCATCGTCATCCCGGGAGTAGCGCTCAAAGCTTGGCGCGCACAGCCCGACGCGGTCGCGCCAGGTGTCGGTCGGCTTGGTCACGGCTTTTCCCGGTCCACCGAGCAGCACGTTCCCGTCCTCGTCTTGCCGCATAGCGTCCTCCAGGGTGCTGTCGAGGGCTGACCGCTTCCGCTTTCTGCCGCGCGTGGTGTAGCCAGCCGCAGCGTCCACCTTGAGGGGGCCGACTGCGGGCTTGACCTTGGCAGTTTTGTCCCCGCTCGGGCCACGCGGCGGCTCCTCCGTCCCTAACGGGAAAAAGTAGAAAAAGATGTAGGCCGCCGAGGAGCGCACGTCGCGCCGCTGGGAGCGCGGCAGCGCCGAGTGCCAAATGCGCAGCTGCTCAACCTGCGGCTTCGTCAGGGCGACCGCCGAGTTGGTGACCTTGGCCACCGCGGCTCGGAGGTTAGCTTCCTTGAGGAGGCACATGTGGCCGGCGGGCATGTCGAGGACCGGACAGTCCTCCTCGAGGCGGCTTGGAGCGGCGTCATTGGCGTCCGTACACCCAAGCGATTGCCCGTCCATGACCACAAACTCCGGGTTGGGCCCACAGCGGGTGCAGCGCGACGTGTCGGGCGGGATGTAGTAGGTTCGCAAAGCGGCGGTACCCAGCTTGACCAGGTCCTGCCGTCTCAGCGGAAACGACTGGATGTCCATGCTAAGATGCCTGGTGGCGGCGGTGTACGTTGAGCGGGCGGCGATGACGAAGGACACAATCTTGTCGACAAACGCGCGCGTGAAGAGGAGCCACTGCTTGGCCTTGTTTCGCCGCTGGAAGCTGAAGATGGCGTCGCCGCTGCCGTCGTACTCGACAATCTTCTTGCAGGTCTCGGCTTGGCATTGCCATTGCCCGACCAGCACCTAGCGAGGAAGCACAATGCAGCACAAGACACAACAAAAACGTCATGGGAGGAAACAAGACACTGTCAGAAAGAGTCGCTGATGGAAAGGAGCAACCCATCAGAAGACGGGCATGAACCTGTGGCAGGGGATCCACTCAATCCACCCAACACGTGCGCACATACCTTGATTGGGGGCGCCGTCGGATGATGTGTATATAGTACCGCCGGTTCCTCTGTTAGCCGCGCGTCGGCGGCACGCTTGGTCCCGCAGGAGCCACAAAACGGCTCGATGAGCGGCTGGGCAATGTCTCGCGCAAGCCCCCTTCGACACGACTCCTCCAGGATAGCGTTGCACATCTTGGCCGCGCCTGTCGGCTCGCCTGGGTTCTCGGCATTGAGCCGCAACTGGATGCCGCCCCAGTCCGCCGTCCTTGCCCAGATGTCCCCGTCCTCGACCTCAGCGACACACGGCAACAGGTTCCGGGGCACGCGAGCTGCAACGGTGCTCTCCTCAGGGTCACGATCAGATCGGAGAGTATCCGACGGCTGCTTCTCCACACCTTCATCTTCATCCCCGGACACCAGCGCAGCCGCCCGCTGCTCTGCTGTCACGGGCTTCTTGGCCGCGCTGGCGGCGATGATCCGCCCGGTCGTCTCCTCCTTGCCGCCGCCGTCCAAAAACTTGGTTCGGTGCATGCGCCCGACACGCACGTGGCCGCACCGGCCCCGGAATCGCCGGCAGCCGGGAGCGATGCAGGTCGCTGCGTTCGCGGCCGTGAACGTCACGATCGAGTAGACAGATCGGTACAAGACAATCCACAGGTAGGACGTCCCAAAAGCCCGTCCAACCGCGTACTCGGGGGCGTCACCGGGCAACATCATGTGCGCGCGGAACAGCTCACGCGAGACGCCGGTGTTGGAGAGGGACGCCTCAAGCAGCTTGGTGTGCTTGCACCGGGTGCTCCGCGAGGACGCCGCGAGGATGAGCGCGTTCTGCGTTCCGCCAAAGCAGGAGCACAAGAAGCCGCCGCGGGGCGACACCCAGATGATGGACACGTCGCGCTTTCCAGCACCGTAGCGGAGCACAATAGCGCGCGACTTGGACTCGTCATGTGCCACCAACGTAGCAGACACGGACGGCTTGGCTGAGACGAGGGGAGAGGAAGATGGCATGCCGCACGTCTGCTGCACGCATACGTCGAGCACCTCCGCCATCAGGTCTTCCGGGTTGAACTCTTTGTACACGCGTTTGGAGCGCCGGGCAGGCGTCGCCGACGCGGCAGGGCGGGGGGGTCCCAAAGGTGGAGGTTCATCATCGCCAGGGTTACCAATGTCACCCGCACCTTGATGATCGGCGGGGGGAGGATCGTTGCGCCGCCGACGCACGCGCCCGCGGGCGCCTTGATGGTCGTCAAACTCAGCGCTTGGTACGTCGGCTGCTTCTGCTCCGCGGCCCGTCACGCGCGTGCTCCACAGAGGATCTGCACACTTCCACCGCGACCGTGATTGAGCGTCCCCGCAGACGACGGCACCAAGAGGAGTGGTGGTAGGTAGAGTCGCCATGTGCCGTACGATCCGCCTCGCCCGGTCCGAGCTCCCGACAAAAGACACTTGTACTGGATCGTGGAACAGCTGCGTGCCCGGCACGACGCCGTCCATTCTGAGAGCCCGCTCACCACCGACGCGTACCGCAGCACGGGCAACGGCCGTCAAACAGCGGCCACGCAAATGAGCCACCCCGTGGTCGGCCAAAATGGTGGGCGCCAAAGCACCGGTGCCGCGTGTGACCGACTCTCGTGCTCATCAGAGCCGGGAGCGCGCGCAAAAATCGGCACCCCCGGCCAACCGCAAACAACGAGGGTGCCAGAAGACCGAGAACGGCGCGCCGATAACCACCCAGGCACGACCGCCCCCCGCCGCGCCGCCGGCCGCCGCAACAGGAGGAGCAGGAAGAACAAAAGCAGAACGGGGACAGGGACGAGCGAAGCGGCAGGCCGTGGCCGTCCCGGAGACGGGGAGGGGCGGGGCGCCGGGGAGCGGGGCGCCGGGGCGTCGAGCAGCCGCGACTGCCACAACTGCATCCGCTGCCCCCCCCCCCCCCGCTCGCCACGCCCGCCCGCAGCGCCGCCGGCCGCCCCCACAGAAGAAAAAGAAAACAATGGCAGCACGGGGACAGGGACGGGAAAGAGCAGCTGGCGGTAGCCCGCCCAGGGGCGGGGCGGGGCAAGACGCCGGGGGGCG